>JGI24159J19872_10000636_pt1 | contig 33281 bp, 19 predicted proteins | sample Ectturendosymbi4_FD_19872 | JGI IMG/M metagenome (IMG submission 19872) | reverse complement strand
AAAAACTGCCAGAAAGAGTGACGTACGCAAAGATAATAAACAAACGTCATTAGCTGATGATGACTCTTGATAAACTGAAGTAGAAAAGCTAGGAAAACAAACAATATTTAGTGTTAGCTGCTGATCGAGTCAGCTTGCAAGTTCTTTGTGGGAAAACAGACCCGGAGGCAGAAAATCTTTGGCACTTAATTTCACATTTGTAGCGTTTTGTATTCTGAAGCAACTTAGAGCAAAACGAACTTACACTTGAGTCTAATCATATTTTCACGAATTGCTTGAGAAAATGAGGTAGCAAAAATGAGCGTTTACAGAAAATTGAACTTTTCCAATGTAAGAAGATTTTGCATTCCGAAGTATTGTGAAAAACTTGTGCAAGACGATTGGTTGACATGAAAGGAAAATTTTACTTTTGAAAAGCCAGGGTCGTTGAGACTTTTTTGTAGGAGTAAGAAATGAGTAACGTTTTTGTAGTTTGTTTTCGTTTGAGCCATACTTATTTTTGAAATACTGAAATTTAGAATTTACGAAAATTAGTCTTTATTTTCATTGTCTCTGATAAAGAAACGTATTATCGCGCAAATTTCTTTCGTCATTCGCCAGCTAAACTTGTAAGTCTTCAGGCGGTCGTTTCAGATTGTGGCTAGGAAGATTTCGTAAAAATACTGTGTCAGTGAGTCAAATGACATGCAACACATGCCGACACATCAACTGATACAATCGTGTCAATGGACAGTGAGTACTGGCACGCTTGCCATGGGCTCTTCCGTCGTCTTTCAAACTCGTCCCGAAACTTCTTTAGGGTTTGGCCCACTTATAAGCAGCTACGTCACGGGAAGAGTTTATCCGGATAATGTGCAGAAGTGACGTCTCCTACCTTCAAATCACGTGCGGAGCAGGTGTGTCGTAGGCGTGTCCACCTTCCGGTGTTTGTCGGTCCAGTAATACAAGCAGGTGCTGAAAATCACTACATGAAAGACTTTGTCGCGTCTGCCTTGCGGTTTGAAATAACTCTGAATGGAACCATTTTGCTTCAACTATCACTTCCACCGTTACCAACGTAACTAAAGGCCTTGGATGTCTTTGGTTGTGTTTGTATGTTAATGAAATCCTTACGATGCAAAGGACTTTTCCAAAACTCGTTTTCATCCAAACTAAACTTTCAACCAATTATTTCAAAGTTACGAGAGTTTCGTATAAAATCTCGTTTGACCGTTCACCGAGCAATTCAGCCTCAACCTGTGATGTCGCAGACATGGTAAATACTGAAGCACGGCGGCCCTTGTCTTTGTACCGGTTTTTCCAAACAAAACTTTCTAAACCGGGGTTCAATTAAATACTTCAACTTTCACGCAAGTCCTCCAAGCACTGATCGCACGTTTTTGCCCAAGGCTGCATTGAAAATATTTGAGATTGGTCTGACACAGAGAGAGGGAGAGACGTGTTGCAAACCACATATGACGTTGCCTTTCACGAAAATAAAGTCTTATATGCTCGGTTTTGATTTCAAAAGGCTTGGTTTTAGGTTTGTTTTGACATACTCAAGCAGTTTAAACAGATATTTGATAACAAATAACAATCCACCGATTATATTTTGCTGTCATACAGTAAGATCGTTCAACGTTAGTGTAAAAAAACGATATTTTTTTACCATCGTGGATAAAAATCCTTTGTTTGTTCAGTTACCCTCAAAATTATATTGGCAACTAAACAAAATTTTTTGTAGAAATATGACTTTGGTAACGTTATCACATAAAAAGTATCTCCACATTCAATGCATCACAGGCTTGTTGCAGCCGTTCACAGCAGCCGATCAGATGTTCAATCAAAGTGCAGGTTTAGCTCTTCGTCATCCTGATCAAGAGTTTCACCTGCAAGTGTGTGCTAAAAATAACAAGTGCCTGCCATCATCCTAGCTGCCAACATTCAGACTGTATCACCGCCATAGGGTTGTTGTTGTTTACAGTTCAACAAAATTGACACGTAGGGACTGTTGTGTCAAGCTGATATACACATTATCATATCAGGTTGATACAGACTTACCCGTATTGGAAGATATATGTGCCAGCAACGAAAATTCTTCAACATTTTCCCAAATGTTTTTCGATTATAACACACAAGCTTGCATTGGTGTAGGAAGCAGGGGTGCAGGAGGTGCAAGCGTACCCCCAAAACATTTGATGTGGTGAAAATCCGGGAAATTGACTTGGAATCTAAGTAAAATCTCCGAAAATTTGGGTAAAATGTATGCATACCTTCGCAAAATTGCTGTACGTGTTTTGATTTTACAAAAATGCCACCCAAAATCAAAGTGCAGGCTTTTTTTGTGCAGGTCATGTTTTCATTTAGTTCTTTTCAGGAAAGTTAGACGAAATTTGGGCAAAAATGGTGCTTGAAGTGCTTTGATTTGAAAAAATGTGCCGTTTTTTTGGAGGTCATCTTTGTAGTATTTTTCGGACAAGTTTGGGAACATTTGGGCAAAAATCCTTCGCACCCGCAAAAGTTTGCCTGCTCCTGCATCTATGCGCACTTGTACGCTCCAACGACTGTTATCCTGCAGCTGAAGAGACATGAATCAGTTGCTTAAGCGAAAATCAGCACGTTTCTTGCTCAAAAAATTAACTCAAATGTTTCACTGGAGAAATTAGAGCAGTTTCGACTATTCAAAAATCTCCCTGACCCTCGCAGTTGAAAAAAGTGGACAAAGAAGAATCATAACAACATAACAGACAAATTAGATCCGGTGAACTCTCAATACACAACGCTTTATACTGCATATAATAAGAGACGGTTGATGGCAATACCTGATCACGGAGAGGCACAATTCTGTGGTCAATTCCCTAATCATTGCAACAAATCACATGGGAACGATACAGTTAAATGCATCCTTGATATAACAAACATAGTTTCATAACAGTTTCAAACTCTCGATTTCGTTGCTGTCTCGCTGTTTCTTCCATGATCTCTAACTTATATTCGACAAACAATCCCCACAGTAGGACAAGTTTTCGTGAACTGCCTCTCCTTGTGATGAAGCAGAGGCGTGGGTAACACGCAGTGCACGTGAGAACTGCCACCCCTCAGTCACTGGAGTTCTCCGTGTCGCCTCAGGTGATATGCTTCCGAAAAAAGGATTTTAAGCTTGTCCAAAGTTCTTGCACGTGAAAAAATCCAAGTGAGCCAATTAATTTCCACACTCCTGTAGCACTGGTGGGCAGCAATAATCAGAACACACAACAACAAAGACTTTCGTGAATTGCACTATTGTCAGAAACAAATGTATGTCTCGTTATCTGATAAATACTACAAACGTTTTTGAAAGCTCATGATTGGCAGTCGTTCAAAATGATGCTTTGCTGAGAAAATGCTTAGAAAACATTAGAGCGAAATGTGATCGATCAGTTTATTGCCTTATGCTACTTTGTCGAAATGACCTTACATCACCGTTTTCTTTATTTTGACACACTTATATACAAATAAACCTGAGTCTACTGAATAATTTCAATTCCTTTTCCTTTGTAATTGCTTCCAAACTGATGCTGTTGAATTACTAACTTCGCTTCTCTTAAAGACTTATCTACAAACACTTAATATTTTGTAAACACTTTCAACGTATGGGTGCAAAAAGTTTCGTTATATTAGATATGAAATGAAATATTTCACTTTTTTAGTCATGCTGTTGGAGGCTTCATCTCGTTATTAATTAGAAAAAGCTCATTTTTAGACAAAAACTTCCAGTTATTTAACAAAACGCAGAAAATCGATCTCTGGAAATAAACTTTGTGAGAAATTTGTTTCAAAAGAACGTTGAATTTGACCATTTTTAACTGCACCGACTCACTTCATGAAGTGGATTCGATGCAAATGAGTGGTAGCAGCAAAATTTCGCTTAGAAAAGGTTCAACTGCGTTTAGTTCTAGACGAATATAATAAATGGCACTTGCGAATGAAGTCAGTAAGTTGAAGCACAGGCGTTTGTTGGATAATTATAACAATTCTGGGAGCTGTTCTACGATACTTCTGATGCCTTTTAATTCCCTTATATTAATTAGAAAAAATAGGTAAGACAAACAATTTTTTGAAAACAATTCAAGAATAGTATTTTGTTTGGTCAGAGAATATCAATTTTACCTTTAGCCCGAATAGAGTAATACCCAAAAGAGGGTAATTGAAGAACCCTGTTTGGTGCTCTGTCTTGTTAATTCATGCAGGAAACTGTCAGAAATGAGTTTTACACCTCAAACTGATATAAGCTGTCGAAAATTAATTGTCACTCCACTAAAGCATCATATTTTCGAAAATTCTCTTACGTTGCGACAAACCAACGCAATCACAGATTTCCTAAACAGCTGTTAATAATATGCAGAAAAAAAACTGTTTTATTTAAATGCTTTTCTCCATTTGATGCTTTCTCCATATTAATCAAAATTCCTGGGAGGATACTTTTCACGTTTCGTCGTAAATGTTTCGGAATTGCACGCTTGTTTCAGGTTTTCGATTTGCGTGCGTTGAAATACAAAATTTTACTGTAAATGTCGAGATGATTTCAAAGAGTCTTGCAAAGTTTTATTTCAAAAGAGCTTGAAAAAATGTGCCACTCACTACGACTCGCTACGGAAGATGCATTTGAAGTACATTATAAAGTAGACTCAGTGCTAAGATCCAAAACCGCAAGAACCGCTTTGATCTTGAGCAATTATTTCGTTGTTCAAGAACTGCATTGCAGGCTCGATTCAAGTCTGCTGTTGTTCCTGCAAAACCGGGAGTAACCTGCTTCGGCCAAGTGGATAAAGAGAGAAGGAATGCACTTTAGTTGCACTAAAGTTTTTTTTATTTATTTTAGTTGCACTAAAGTGCATTTTAGTTGCAATATGTTTATTCAAGATCAAAGTACTATTTGCCGACCAGAAAGTAAAATGCAAGCAACCGGTGACATGCATATGTTTCGGAATTCGACGGTTATATTTTATTTGTCTCACAAGTTTGCCAAAAGTGTCAATTAATCAATAAAAGTGTGATGAATAGTGTTGACGGCACTACGTTTGTAAAATGGCAAGAAACAAAGTGTTGACAAGTTGTGTGAAAGATTGTTCCATTAAATCTTTCAAAGCAATTGGAGTTTGACAAACTTACTGGTGAGATGTTTGACGTATGGCGGTTGCGAAGCGTAAATAAATTATCGTGACTTATAGTAATCTTCCGAATGTCTAGAAGCAGCCACAGGAATGCAACATGAGGTGAGAGTGGCCAGCGGTGAAGTCTGTGCAAATTGACTGATTATTTCGAAAACCAGCAGCAACTACATACGTTTTTGTCGGTCTTGCCATGCGTCAAATCAGGACATTATGCCCTCAATGCGCTAGATCCAGGAGAAGCTCATCATAATTTAAGCCATCACAATTTAAGTGCCGGTTTAATTCTTCGTCATCCTGATCAAGAGTTTCACCTGAAAGTGTGTGCTAAAAATAACAGGTATCTGCCATCATCCTAGCTGCCAACATTCAGACTGCACCACCGCCATAGGATTGTTCCTGTTTACAGTTCAACAAAATTGACACGTAGGGATTGTTGTGTCAGGCTGCTATAGACATAGTCATATCAGGGTGATGCAGGTTTATTGGAAAAACTATTTGTGCCAACAACGAAACTCCTTCCAACATTTGTCCAAATGTTTTTCGATTATAACACACAAGCTTATGTGCTCCAACAACTGTTATCCTGCAGTTAAAAAGAGATGGACAAGTTGCTGCGAAAACCAGCAAGTTTCTTGCTCAAAAAATCAACACAAAAATGTTTGATTGGAGAAATTAGGGCAGTTTCGACTATTCAAAAATCTCCCTGACCCTCGCAGTTGAAAAAACAGACAAAGAAGAATCAAACAGATCCGGTGAACTCTCAAGCCATAAAGACTTATTCTGTGTATAGCAGGTTTGAAAGCGAAGGTTGCTGGCAATACCTGATCGTGCAGAGACACAATTCTATGGTCAAGTTCCTAATCATTCAAAAGTCACGTAGGTCCAACAGAAGTTCTCGCTCTGCTTCTTCTTGTCATAAAACAGAGAGGCGTGACACAGTGTCACGTGAGAACATCCATTCTTCAGTTACTCGAGTTCTCCGTGCCTGCTGATGCAGGTGGGTAACAATAATCAGAACATAATACAACTAAGACGACTTTAGTTCACGACCTTTTCTTCATTGTTTTTTGGGCGATTATTTTAGACAGAGACGTGTGAGTGGCTATATGAAAAATATTTGTAAAATATGCAACTTCTTCGCAGATGCATATNNAGAAGACCATGCTTTCTTGTTCACTTCTACAAGGCAAAGGGGCATNAACANCTAATGCTTATGGGCTCCTTGGTTTTGTGCATCACGTGAGTGGTCCTGTACATCTACTGTTTGCTGCATTGCAATTATTATCAGCCACCAGTGCCGCATTTTACTATCGTTTCACGGGTAACTCTTGGCGTTTACGGCTATTTAGAAATGTTGCCTTTGATGATATATTTATGATTGTTACGCAATAATTGTGAATAATTACATGCCCAGTACCTTCACAGACACCAGGACAACACATTGCTCACCGTGTGGCACAATAAAGGTGCAAGAGTGTACAATGTTTTTATACTTTAGCATGTCTATAAAGCCGCAGGCTATAAAAGACTGTTGTAATTTTGATATTTAGCCACGGGTCGCCTAAAAATCGTCCGCGTGTAGAAACCTGTCCACGAACTGAGTGTTATCCAACTTTACAGGGTGTAATCACGAAATAATAGTTTGTCTCGTGTAAGTAGGCCAATTAATTCCATTTCCTTTTCCTCTGTAACTGCTTCTAAACTGATACAGCTGAATTACCGACCGTGCTTCTCTTAGAGTTGAAAAGCTCATTTACGAAATTTTAATTTTCGGAAAGAGTTTTAACATAAAAGTAGCAGAAACTCAGTTGCATTCAGGGCTTCTCAACTCATTTTCGTCCGTGGACCACCATGCTTTTTCAGATTACTCTGTTGACGCGAGTAGATAACCAAAAATTAATCAGACAGAAAAATCAATTTACACATTGCATTTAAGTTGATGCAAATGGCAAAAGTCGACTGATTGCACAAATCATGTGGACCCCTTCAATAGGTCACCATGGACCCTTAGGGGTCCATGGACCCCTGGTTGTATTAGATGTAAGAATAATTGTACAAGGCATGTTACCAAACATATCTTTTCGTTGGTAATCAAGAAAAGCTCATTTTTAGATAAAAACTTCCAGTTCCTTAATATGACACAGAAGGTCGATCTCTGAAAACAAACTTCGTGAGGAATTTTTGACAATAACATTGAATTTGACCATTTTAAACTGCACCGACACACTTCATGAAGTGGGTTTAACGCAAATGAGTGGCAGCCGCAAAATTTCGCTTAGAAACGATTCAATTGTTGACGTCAGGGACTCGAAACACAAGTCTTTGGTGGATACTTAAGAGGCTTTCGGAAATTGCTTTACGATACTTCAGAAATCAACTTAAACGGTTTTTAATCACCTTTTGCATGGTCCTGCATCTCTTCACAAGTATTTGGTTGCATCATGCCCTTATCTTTTGTTTTCAAGAATATATGAAAATTTTCCAATTCTATGCCCGAGACTATCCATGCAATATTGCCTTGAATAACAAGATCTTTTCAGAACAGTTTATGCATCGCAAAGGACATGTTCTTAGGAGTAAATCAAGCGATGTGAGCTTTCTGAGGTTCTGCAGTCATTAAGCAAAAGCATTGTCAGATCACGTTGCATTTCTTAGCCGGCTTAATCTGCATGCGCACTGAAAAAAGATTTCTTCAAAATTTTATCGCTGTATGGACGAAAAACACACCCATGCCCACAACCTGATCTGTAACAAACCTCCTGAAGCATCAGGTCCTAATTCGTATTTTCACGTTTCATCGCAAATATTTCAGAGCTGCATGCTTGTTTCAGCTTCTTTGAAGGTTTCCGATTTGCATCGAAATCCAAATTTCACTGTAAATGTCGAGATGGTTCCAAACAATTTTGAAAAGTTTTATTTCATGTGAACTTGAAACAACGTTGTTCTGTTCCGTATGCTGTCATTGCGACTCGGTATGGAAGAAGCATTTGAAGTACATAGAAAAGTAGACGCAGTGCTAAGATCCAAAACCGCATGAATCGCTTTGATATTGAGCAATTATTTCGTTGTTCAAGAACTGCATTGCAGACTCGATTCGAGTCTGCTGCAGTTGCTGCAAAACCGGGCGTAACCTGCTTCGACCAAATGGATAAAGAGAGAAGGAATGAACCTGAGCTTTCGAACGTTAAAATATGTTCGTTTTAGAAATCAACCAAATCTATACCTGTAACGATTTTCACAGGACGCCAGTGTTTGATTGATGAAGTACTTCTACATCTTTGACTGACCAAAGACAGAATCTTTTTATTTATTATTGCTAGCTAGANTTTACGCCAACTTTTCCACTTTGTTGATTTGCAAACAAGTACAATCCAAACGTCGTTTGTCTTCCACTCTTTCACANTTTTAAAGCTTGNCAGAACGATCTTACAGGAATGTGGCAACATTTTTACTCCATTTGAAGCTAATTATGTTAATGTGGTGATAGTTACNGGNAAAGTGCATTTTATTTGCAACATGTCTATCCATGANCAAAGTGTTATTTGCCGACCAGAAAGTAAAATGCAAGCAACTGGTGACATGCATAGGTTTCAGAATTGGAAGGTCACATTATATCTGTCTCACAGGTTTGCCCAAACTATCAATGAATGCGTGATAAATAATGTTGACTGGGCTACGTTTGCAGAATGGCAAGAAACAAAGTGTTGACAAGTTGCGCGAAAGATTTCCTTTCTCTTAAAGTCTTCAAGGCAATTGCAGTTTGACAAAGTTACTTGTGAGCAGTTTGAAGAATGTTCCGTGAGAAGCATGAACTAATTATCGTGACTTCAATTAATATTTCGAATGTCTAGAAACAGGCACAGNAATGCAGCATGAGCTGGCAGTGCCGAGCGACGGAATCTGTGATTATCGAAAACCTTATCTTGCTACCAGCAGCAACTACTTCCGTTTTTCCCGCGCCATGTTTCTGGCAACAGGATAAAAACGAATGCAGTGCCAACGCTTTCGTGCAGTAGAAAGAAAGATACGATCTTACGCGCTTCACGTCACCAAGCCCTGTGGGGAAATTGACCGTATTGTCTTTTTCAAGACTTGTCTTTGGTCCAGATCTTTCCATGTGCTTGTGTAATCGCAAAAGCTGTGACTTGTTTTGTCCGCAGTGCAGCCTCATCTTATTACAAGAGTTGATCGTCGCAAACTCGCTGGAAAATATTTGTGTAACTCATATTTACTGTACAACAGTCGGTAGTTTCTGTGTGCTGTGTGTGCTGTGTCCTTAATTTTTATTCCAAATTTCGTGTTGTTTTTCGTGCCTGATAAACTGCACGACTACAAGCGCAGGGGTTGTATTCCGAAGTAGACTTGAGTGCTTTTTTCAAATGCAGCTGCGTCCAAGATGGGACATTTCTTTTTCACTTTTCGTAGTACCTGTGCGCCATTGTTAAATCGGCTTGATAAACAAGAAAGTGGCATAGTGCTTCCATATCAGTGAATAAAACAAAGTTTTCGAATGATTAAAGTCATGAGAAAGCGTTTGCTCAATAGTAATGTCCACAAACAAATGTCCACAAACATTTTCCACAAACATTCAGATATTTCAATATTATAATCTACACACAAGACATACCACTGCTCAGCCAATTGGTCCTATGTTCGGAGAAACTTATCGCACAGATCATTGCGTTGACGATCTGTAGGCCTTCACGTGTCACGTGACTAAATGAAGTCTGTCGCACCAATTGCTTCGTCGTGTTTTGAGCATGCCATTGGACAATAAACCATCCATGCAATTGCTTTACCACCTGCTCAATGCCAGGACCTGAATGGAACTTTAAAAGAAATGGTTTATGACTCAGAGGTAATCAAAAATTCTTGTGAATTTCAAGGTCGTAAAAGAATTGCTGTTTTGTGAACGATCACTGCTTGAACTTTGATGAGCAAGAGTGCGGGCGCACTGGAGAGCTAACGAAAAATACCTTGTGCCAAAGATCTTTAGATATTTCTGTTCTACTAAGCATTTACATTAAATGCACTTGTTGCAACCCGCTAGTTGCCTGCAAAAATAATTAAATAGGTAAATAAATAAAAAAGACACGAAACCTTTTGCTTTTCAAGAAGAAATACGTTAGTTCCGATTTTAGTCTAAAAAGCATACTCTACGTGTTTCTATACCAATCGATAGCTCTGTGACATGAAATATATCTGAAGAAAACGAAAACGTTTGAAGAAAAAATGTTGATCTGCCACAAAATATGGCTTTGAACATATCATCAAGAGTTGTTAAGCGGACGTCGCTGTTTTTGAAAACATTCACAAAATGCTGCTAGCGTGGCAGATGAGTGGTGCGCTGGTGGTTGAAAAGCCATTTGAGTAGCACAGTTACATAGAGAAAGCGGATGGGCTCGGTTTACGAATAGTCAGAACGAAGACTAGGAAAAGTGATTGCTGTTTCGTACCCTTGTTCTCAACACTGAGGGAGTGGTGCAAGGAAAGTTTCGGGCAGTGATCTGTCAGCGCTGTCACCCAAATTTACAAACCTTATATGGCGTCTTTGCATTTATTATTGCTAGATTCATCAAAGACCGAAACGGCGGCTTAGTCAGAATTGAGCAAAAAATCCTTGCCCGACGGGGAGGATATTTCAAGCATCATTTGAACCCAGCCGTTCTGACACTATCCAACATACAGTAGGTACATTTCGGGGACGAAAATACCATCACTTTGACCGAAATCGTTATAATTGTCACAAAATCTTCCTCGCATTCGTTCAGCCACAGCATTCTAATGGTTGTTTTGCACAAAATCAATATATTTGAATGTCCAACACCGAGTGATGCGACTGTCCACTGATAAAGCACTTTGCTCAGGTGTTGCTTTTACGAAGTCTTCAGTAATGAGCCCATGTTTCTCATTTGGCATAATACCGTGATGAAAACCTAGGAATTCTGCCCAGCCTTCAGTTCTGGTTATGCTGGTCTGCCTGAACGAAAGATCTAGGCTCGCTGGGGCGATCTCGCGAGTGTTTAGATGCCCTTTGTTGCCTGACTTCAAAACGACAACCAAATAATATTGTCTACCCATCTCCTGATGATTGCTGTTTTCTTAATTTCTAGTGCATGCGGTTCCAATACGTAATCAACAGTAACACTGTCTATGAAAATTGATTGGTTATCGCCGGTGACAACACCCTTGTGTTGACTAAAGTTCTTTTCAAATTGGGTAATCACATCACTTAAACAAATATGCAGATGGACTGAAGCCTCGCGAACATTCGCAGAAAATTTTTGAATTTTTTTCAAGTGCTCTGAGATCGCGTTGCTAGTTTCTTCTAAGGTTTGGGTATAAAACCATGTCATCTGCCACCAAATAAACAATGGATCCATTACGTTTGACTTGTATCACATGCATAGTTTTAGTTTGCCATGTCAACAAATTTGAAATGCATTGAGGACAGCCTTGGCAATATTCCATTCGGTGGGAGCTACAATTAATACACGCTGATAGGTTTCAACAGGAATTCATAAAAACTGTTGTTCGAGACGTGGTGGTGCTTCCTGCTGACCGGAGCAATCTCACCGCGGTATTTTTTCTACTTCAGACGCTTGCAGCTCGTTGGTGTCCGTTGTGTCGGTTTTAAATAAACCATTCGCGTACGTGCGATATCGTTGCAGTGTAATCTTTAATCGTTTGTAAACACACCACCAACCTTCTTACCGACTGTGTGGAACAAAAGATTGCTATCAAGCATATTCATTTTATGGAAATCAACAAATATTTCGGTTAATTTGTTTCTTATGCGGTGAAGGCGGGAATGGAAATCTAATTGATCCGAAGGAAGTTTCCGTACCTGTTCCAACTCTTTTATTTAACAAAAGTTTCCGGTAGTCTTCAAAGTTTAAAATAATTGTTTTGCCATGCTGGACTGCTTGCCGGCAAACCACTCTCAGAGTTGCGAGCGATGAAAACTTTTCTAAGCATTTTCTTTGTTCTTTAGGAAGACTTCTGAAAGCACACTTCAAAACTGTCTCAGTTTTTATCGTACAGCAAGCGCGGCATGGGCACCGTGGGGGGCGCCATTTGCAAAGGGGCCTAAGATCGACATCAGAAAACTTTAGGATAGTTTCTGCTCTTGTTGGACACCTGTTCGTAAGAATTTATTCACGATGCTGCAATTTTGTTATCGGATTTCCTTTTCAATCAGCATTTACTTTTATTACATTTCCTCTGTGCAGATCTTTATCAAAGCGGCGGAACTAGGGCTGCTGACCTGCAAAGTAGGTACTGACAGGCCAGGCAGATGGATGTACAGCAGGGTACTAGCGCTAACGTTCCTGTACAACGCAAGCACGTTACGGGACGTCCTTGTTTTTTTAAAAAAGTTGGTTGCAAACACGTTGTTTGCAATTTTTGTTGCTCCATCGCATCCAGCGCACGCTGTGATTCAACATTGTGTGAAAACTTGTGGTAGCGCTCTTAAAATGTGAAATTATGGTCAAGTCTTCCCGCGGGAGTCCCACTGTCACTCGCACTTTTATTTCACATTAGTTTTGTAAATCTTAGAAAATGGTAATTATGTTCTAAAATTTAAACCGTTGAAAGAACAAAATTAAAAAACAGTTTCACACAATCATTAGAACCCTTAATTTAAGCAAAATGCCTGTTCAGATTGATATTAAGCGCGGAACCTACCTCGTTAATAACAGTGCAGCCTGCATTAACTTGGCCCTAAGATCAAGTGCAATGAGACGTTGTTTTGATTCAGTAACAACACTTGCAAACAATCGGGAAACAACCGTTCCTTTCTTTCGGACTTAGCTTCGCTCTTTCTACATGCCAACATAACGTACAGGCACTTGCCATGATGTTGCTAATAAAATAGCTACAAACCAAATCAGTCAACGTGTAAGGCTCGTAAAAAAAGGAATGAGTAAGTAAAGTTACAAGTAATTTGGAACACTTCAGGGTAAGGCTTTATTTGATTGTGCGAAACTACAATGGTATTTAAAATAATTTCCGGGTCGATCATATATTGCTAAAATCGGGAAGTCCCCGTCAACATCTGTTTTAACTCAACGTTTAACTTTTTTTTGTGAAATCTTTGCTTCACCAAAAGTTAATATTTCCAAACAAACGTTCATCGGTGAAACTCAGGAAAGGCATATATATGCCAGCACTTTCTCAATTTTTGTATGCAGTTTGTTAATAATGTTGATTAATAAACATTGGGCAAAATTGTAAGATTTTATGACAGTACCTCGCTTAGTTTTTACTTTTTATTGGAACTCCTATATCAGTTACAAGTCGTTGATACGGTTAAACTATTTCAGATCATTTTACAAATTTGCGGGAAAAATGTTCAAGCTTTAAGTAAGAGTATTTTCCTTAAAATCTTAGTTTCATATCGGGTTGGTCCCAACGGCGCGAGTGCAACTGATTTAACTGAAGTTGCAGTGATCGCTTACTGTTACTTATTGTGTCAAGCTGCCAAGCACGAAGACGAAGAAATTTCAAATTGTTGCAAAACTACAGCTCTTTCTTCGTGCTAGATTTGTCAATGTGTGTTCACTTGTTTCGCCACTCCTTCTGGCTTGTTACGTCACAGCGCTGTTGGGACATCGTTTGCGACTTTAAAAAAGCACAATTCAATTAAAAATTTGCAGTGACAACGTTTTTTCATTTTGTGAACAATGGTGTCTGAGCCAAGTTGCTCTGGAAGCAACAAGCTTATGTAAAGACGTTAGTTGGCATTTTGTCAGTAATGAGATTTAGATTATATAAGTGTGTTGCAGATGTAGTGTCACTTACAATGCCATGGTGGAGAGCGTTATCTTTATGCGCCTGGTAGACTGTGGTCACCAAACCTGTTGTGTGAGAAAAAAGTCTCGCCGATTTATTTTGATGGTGTCTGAGAAGAGCATCGCTAGTTTAAAGCCGTAGCTGAGGCGGACGGCTAGAACTGTGACTTTGTGAGCTTGTCCAAGGATTCATGGAATTATTGCACTGACAGCAAAAAAATCATTGAAGAAAATAGATCAAAGTTGGATTAACATTTCTTCAAAGACGACGAAAGCGGGAAGTTCCATCACTAAAGGTAATTTTAGAAAAAAGTTTGAAATAGTTTATGTCGTCGGGTTTTGCAAAGATCTTAAAATCAAAGTCAAGAATTGCTGACGCTCAATTCACTTCAAATAAGACGTAGCGCTATTATTTCGGTCAGTGCTAAAATTCTTCCATTTCTGCTTTTTCTTTCGAACATTCTTTTCCGTTTTTACAAAAAAACATTCGTCCTTCTTGTTAAAACAGAAAACACGTCACTTCCCAACAATCACCACTTCCGTCTTCAAAGCGAGACGCTTTGCAGTCGTGCGTGTGAACCGGTAACAGTCGCCAGTGATGATAGTTATTGCGGGGGCCATTGGCGATTGTCGCCGTTTGAATCGTCACTATAAGCGGCGCGTGTTACAAGAGGGTGTTGGCAAATATCGGAGTGAAGTAGCGCCGTGCGCTCGAGGGCACAGCATGGTCCGCCCTGTCGGATTACAGAGACAGCGAATACGGACATGCTTCTTCTGTCTCGCATCTTGGTCTATTTTGACATATCGCGCAGCAGGCACGGGGTCAGTCAATGTAAATCGGATTTTATGAAATACAAAAATTGCCGCCTCCGTTTTAATTTGGAAAAATTGTTTTATTTCAAGTTTGTTTGTTCACACCTCTCTTGCTGACTAAAAAAATAAACAAAAAACGTAATCGACAAAAGTGAAAACTGCTCTGATACGTTACACTGACCCCACACATGCACCGCCATGATTCTTGTCATTATGTTTGTTGCAGAATTATTGTACTTACGTGTTACGCAATAATGAAATATTTTTACTCCTGAGCAGCCACTTTCAAATCTTTAGCAGAATAATAATCAATCACTGTTTCTTTCAAGCTAGCTGCATGATTAACTTAAGTTTGCACACTTCAACTCAGTGTTTGAGAGATTGTCGAAGAAACGCAGTGAAAAATGAATGTTCTTTTTGTATTTGGCTATAAATATACCCGTCATCTTTACTCAACCGCATGTTGACAAGAGAAAAAGCAATAAGATTCAAATTGATTTTTGAACTCTTTTGTAAATACCCCCTTCAGCTTTACTCAACGGCAAACCGTCGAATGTGACAATCAAGTTACTGTCCAGTATTTGTCCAAACGGAGCAGGTTTTTGTTGAAAGTGTAAATGCAGCCTGTCATAGACACAAACATGTCATAGACACAAACATGAAACACATTCTTGATCTTCCTACACGATACGTCATCCTACACGTCACGCTTCCTTTATCAAGCACGTCACTTATTTGCGAGCAAAGAAAATTCTAGAAAGATTAAGATCGACTAAGCTTCATCGCGCATTGCTCATTCACAAATCAATCAAAAAGCAAACCTCGTGGAACGGTTTGATTTTGTTTGACTGGAATGCAGTGAATGAAGCAAGGGTAGCCTAGAAACGATATCTTTCGAAAATCGAACGTCAGAAAAAGATGGAAGACCGATCTGACCAAACGCTCAGCTCAACAAAAACCTGGTTGCAGTGTTTCACTTTCGGCGCCCAGTGACGTGATATAACACCACGTAGGTAACGTTGGTCGTATGGCGCCAAGGGTAGACCTTTCCTCCCCATTGGTAGCTGCGTAAAACCATGTACGCAGTCTTTGAACTGTTTTGTAACTTTTTATTTTTTAATTTTCGTTAGTTGTTTATTTTAAGTGATATTAATTCTGCAGAAAATACTAAAACTGCCCAAAATTATCCACATTTTTCCAAATCCGCTCAAATCAACAAGAAATGTTGTCTTTAGTGAAACAAATTACTGTATTGCTTTCTAAAATCTGTTTGTTTAAAACCGCATTTTAATTTTTCGCCTAAAACACGAAAATGTCCCCAAATCACTTTGGCACCGAACGTTTTTTGGCAAAAACTGCCCGAAACGGCGGGAAACAGTGTGTTGAAAAAATTCACGTTTTTGCACTATGTGCGTTTACATTATGTTTTAGCTTGTTTTATTAGGGTGCCAAAAAAGCGCCAAAACTTCCTGAACACGCACTTGGCGCCAAACGTAGTTTTGGTGAAAAATTTTTGGCGCCGAAAATGTTAATAGATGATGAAACGAGTGAAAACTGACCATTACAATATCATAGGTTCAGCGGAGTAAGTTTTTCATTGATATAATCTGCATTGTATGGGTTTTACTGAGATTTGCGAAAGTTCCGTAACCGGCTTGGCCGCCAATACTTTGCTTGATTCTTCATCGCAACTGTCTTATACAAAAAAAAGCTGAAATGAGGTTTGGCGCATGATTCATGTGTTTGGGAAGTTTTTTTTGGCTATAAATATAATTTGCAAGAATAAACGACTTTGTTGCTGATTAACACAAGCACCATAGTGAATTCCACCACTGTGGAAACTGCTTGCGGTAACATGTGTAGCGATTTTCTTCATGATCACAGAAACACGGAATAATCATACAACGTGCAAAAAGTGGTATTACCATGGGTCAGACCTGTCAATCGCAAAATGTGCATCATGCCAGGACAATCCAAGTGCTCCCAAATATTCTATTTTCGTCGTAATTCAACAGATACTCTTTGCATTGAGGTCAAAAATAGCATCTCAAGATCTATCGATCAACAACCGCTTCCACATGTTTGAGAGATCGCAAGATACTTACGCCATTGCAATTGTCGCGTTTCTTTTCTAATCACATCATTTGGCCTATCAGTTTGTTCTTTAAATGAAAAACAAGGTTTATGAGATGTTTTTCCTAATTAAAAATTATGTCGAAGCTAAGGCGTTATTTGGCAGTTCTAAAGAGTTATTCGAAACACTTTTACTCCTCTATTCCAACCAGCTTTTAAACATTCCTCGCATCCGATGAACGCGCGTGGGCGGCACGACCCAAAGATACGTGTTTCAAAGTCTCAGTCGCGCTCTACGTGAGAATCGAAAAATAGCCACGCGATGGGCCGCGGGCGCTCGGAATGTGTCGTGCACTGCGGTGGAAGGCGCGGTTACTTAGATCCTGTCCGTGAAGTTGCGCTGACCTGCCCGACGGCGTGATGTCTACAAACTGCTCATGACGATTGTCAATTTCTGATTAGTAGCAAATTTTTAGTCGGTGGAGAAATTATCTGAAAAAACTCGACAGTCCAACTTCAGTAAATTAATCTACTTCTTTTTAAACGTTACAAACGTAGCTTTGACACAAAAACGAACATGTTGCACACCAAACCAAATCAATTCCGTCTCCAACTGCCAAGACAAGTCTCTCATGGGGCATAGGCTTTGAATGTTGCATTTCAACTCGTGTACGTAGACTGTGGTAAATTCTTCAATATACGCCAAATCTAACGAGAGAACGCCATTCAAAAGCACCAAATTTGATCAGATTTGAACCTGGCGTTCAGTTTGATTTGGTTTGTATGTTATAAAGTTTCTATCATATCTTTGTTCCTTCTACCGCATTTGGAATCCCATCCAACGCCAAACTCGTGTTTCATAACAAACTTTTTCCAAACACTGTATTCCTTCTATTTTGTTCAGGCAGATATCGCTATATTTTCGTCATACATAAAACTTTAAATGTAACAGTTTGTTCGAATGGATCACCACTATTATATTTAACTGCATATGATATGAATCAGTTAACATTTTCTGAAGTAACTGCAGCAAGGCTTATCTTTTTCTCATAAAGTTCGGTTTTACTAACACTTTGAAACGTCTAAAATTTTTGCGCCTCGCACCAGAGAAGTTTTGTAATTCATCTTTTTGCATAAAGCACCGAAGTCATAGGTGGCTGAACGCTTTTCGGCAAACTTCAACTTAATTGGGCGAGCGTTACCGGGGTTACCAAAGCTGCGACATCTTTTTACTTTGTTTGTTTCGTAAATGTTCAATCAAAATATTCAGTCTCGAAGCCACCAGAGTTGCCGGTTTTAATGGACAACAGTTATTCATTTCAGCAGAGCTATGATTGCCCAAACCGTACTTCAATTTACCTTTTGAAAAAAGCCCTACAACGCAAAAGTTGAACAAATGATTTGTTAATTCTACTTCACTCTGGCAATAGAGTTTGCAAGTTGTTCAATTTGCTTCACAGCAGGCAGCGCCATTTAGCGGTCAGATAGCAATATGATTTGTTCGTTTGCTTTGTTGATTTGGTGTTGAAAAACGAGTGACTTATGCGCCCAGTGGTGATTATGGTGTTCTTTCTAGAGAGCGATGGAGCTGCGCCGTTACTTACAGGCGTTAAGCGTCATCATGAGCGCAACATTAATGCTTGTCAGCGCCATGCCCAATGAATTGGATGGAAACGTAACGGTGAGTGAGCTAAAGAAAGGTTTGAAAAGTTTTTTTTTTAATTGCAACTTTTCAACTCAAACAGATTTGTTTCTTTGTCAGTTCAATACTACCTGCAGAACTTTCCTCACGAAATAGGGAAACCCTGTTTCCACAGAAAATCTGCTTCTTCCAAAACTTTTGCTTTTCAAGATACATTCAAAATTTACATTGCTACACACAAGAAATATTATACAGGCAATTGCGACACGATCGGTTAAGTAAAATCGCTTTCCATAAATTATCACACTATTGAAACAATTCTTGTGGAGTTTATGTCACATCAAAATTCAATGCCATGTCCAAGGTCAAAGGTCAAACAAAATGTTTTCCCAGCCGTGAGTTCAGGTCAAAGGCCAAACAAAATGTTTTTCCAGCCGTGAGCTCATCCTTAAAATCCCACTTTTGCACATTGTCTCAAGACTTGAAAAATGTTTAAGATTTTAGCTTTCGTTGATCGAATTTACTGCTACGTTTTCCTTGAAGGACTTCTTTTCGCTTCAAAATAAGGATATGTTTCAATCTTGGTCCATTGAAGACAAACAAATTCATCATGTTATCAAAAAGTATTGTTGCTGTCACGATTTCAAATAGCGCCAACTTACATTAGTACTTGAGTCATCCCAGCAACCGAGATGTGTCCGCGAAGGTTCTGCCACGAACTGAGTAATTTAACATAATTCTCGATCTGTCTTCCCGCATTGCTTCCGTCTCGCTGATCTGCCCAAGTAGATCTTCACAGATCTCTTTATGCCAACGTTTGTTGCCAAAAGTAATGATGTCAAGTTTCAACCACAGCAGGCAATTGCAAAGCACGCTCTTTTGAACACATCAATCTTGACCTGTTCTTTAACGAGGTCCTTGCGTTGCTGAGTGTGAAACGTTACTAAGTGACTGCAAAAAAGTTTCTGCTTATGAGTTTGAAGTATATGCCACCTTTTGTTGCCAAAAGCAAACAAGGTCCTTGCATTGCTGAGTGTGAAACGTTAATCAGTGAGTGCAAAAAAGCTTCTACTTTAAGAGCTTGGAGGTCTTGAGGAAACTACATGCAGCTCACGGGTTTTGGAGAAAAAGGAACCTGAAAACGATGAAATTTTTCAGCGATCTGAAAGAGAAAAAATGCAATTATATGTGCTCTTTGAGGAATAAAATATTAAGCGGATTTGTCTCATTTCATTAAAAATCTATTTATCTCTTTCAATTGTTTTGCGGTGAAGAAACAAAAGTATTTCATTTGAAGTTCGCTTTTCAAGCAGCACTTACTTGTTCAACCACCGAATATGTTGAAGACCATGGCCAACAACCAACTGGTTCGAAACCAGGTTCGATCAATTCAAAATACAGGACTTTTTGCAACATCTTGCTTGATCTGGAAGATCGCAAAACATCTATCAGGAAAAAGATCAAAATAGAAACGCTACACGTGCGTTTTGACGCTCGGGCTGCTGTTGCAACAACTCCTTTAGACAATGTGTATGAAACAAGTAAATGAGCTTAAAAAGTCCAAAGTGCTGCGAAACTGCTTTCGTGAGAAGAACTGCATCTTATGAAAGATCTTATTGGTATGTAGATGAAACCGATAGGCCCAATATTTCGTAGATGACACCTTCAGTTTTGGAGCTGGGAACAATTGTCTCCAGAAACTTCAAAATAGGTATCTCAGGCGACTAAAGCTGTCATGTGATATAAGATTGGCTGGGGCGGATTGCTTCTATAAGCTTCACTGTGCAAATTCACAAACCACTTAGCGGGAAGATTTCTAGCCTTGGTGACTTCATTCAGTTGTTTTGGCTTCCCCTTAAGATTTTCCATACAGCTACAATAATAAGCATATTTTACGTGCGTAGTTGACTGGGTTATTTCGTCACACTTTGCAATGCAAAAGTTGCTGCTTTCAAGAGCAATTTTTAGCTCTTCAGCTAACAAACAACTTTGGCATTTAGCCTCCCCAACCAACTACAATCTAAGAATAACCGCAACGTTAATAGCAATGTTTAATGTTAAAAAAACCCTTGCAGAGTTTTGCGAAAAATGACGACATGGTGATCGAAATTTGAGAGAAACTGGCGAAGCAATGCGATTACAAACGTTTGCGTTTTTCTGATGTTTTTAACCTGCTTGAAACGTTACGACATTCAGAGGATCATACCTGGGCAACAGTACTAACGTCTGTCACCCCTGTAAGGCAGGTGTTGTCTCTCAACGAGCCCCGGTTGTTCTTTGCGTTGCTAATAAGGCATGATAGGAAAAGCTGCCTGACGGTTGTAACAAGAGTTTTGGAACACTTCCTGCTTAGCTAATTAGTTTTCAGCATCAAACGCTAGCAAACTTGTAGTATTGAAAATTTTGTGTGGCAGGTTACGTCACGGGGTGGTCACGATAACGTCATCTGGACCGGATAAAATATTTCAAGTGGCAATTTGCTTGCTTTTACATTTGAAATAAACTAAGGGAAATTCCGCATCTTCAAAATCTTTGATTGGCCATCTAACCCTAGCGGTTGGGAAGTTATCTCCAAATATCGATACTTTTTGTTTTTTCTAATTATAAATTCCAGTAAAACGAAGAGAAGTTAGTAAATAAGCGGAAGAAAAAGTGGCGGATAACTACAGACAAGAGAAATCACCGTATTTGTAGAAAGTTATCACATTTCTTGCTACGAAGTTATCAGCCTGTGATATTTGTTGGTGTTAAGCGGTGGCAATGCCAGATGGCTTGAAACGTTCTATTTAATTGCTACAAAAGAATCTGTCACAGAAATATCAAATTGCGAGTGCGTGGGAGGAGTTACATCAATCTCATTCTAATCCCACACATTAGAAAGGTTTTGTGTACCTTTCGTCTGATGCATATCTATGAAATTTAACACTAGCAATTTGAACTCCTGACCAACATCACCAGTTGTAATTGACTTATCATTTTTGGTTCGGATCTCGAATTTTCGTCAGAACCCCTGTAATTCTGAGCAAATGGCGTAGTCTCTTTGGAGAAATTCTTTTTTGTGCGATTCGCTCGCATTTCCAAACAGAAACAATTTAGCTCCCCAGCCTCTTTTAAGCTTAGCAAACGCATTTTTGGTTGAAATCTAAAAAGCAAGCGCTTTGGCATGTTCTCAGTAAGTCTGACTTTCCGGCTGCGGTATAAGAGGTTATAACCAAGTTACCCGTGGAATGCGGTTATTCTTTCTAGTATTCGTTTGATGTTCACTTAATCTTAAACAACTTGGAACACAAAAGGCTGATGAAAAGAAAAGTTTACATATGTGCATTTTTTCAGAAATAATTACTACTGAAAACTAGAGTAATTTGTCACAAAATGGTTATGATTACGGATTTGTAACCTCCTTCTTTAAACATCGTTTGCAAAGCAGCAGTGCATTCCTAGGAGTCTCCTCAAAAAAAGCGTCGAAAAAAAAAAGAAAAAAAGAAAGCAAAAAAGCTTTTCTTTCAAGGTTTAGTTCATAAATCTCTACATTTTCCCTTTATTGTTGTATTTTGATTTAAACGTTTTCTCACACGATATGAAGCAAGAATGCGATCAATGCGATTTTTACTGAATGCGATTTTTACTGATCAAACTTCTCAAACTTTGGCAGTTTAATCGCTGCACACTGCTGGGCATCAGGCTTCTTTGCTGCTGAAAGCTCATAATAATAACTTTATCGGGACAAACCAGTTAACGGCATAACCCGTCCTCCTGCACGCGGTAAGCCCCAGAGTTTTTGAAACTACATGTAAACCCCACTTACTCCAAATGTAATCTATCTCAGAGTTTTGAAGAGAAGCATGTTTAACTTATCATTTATTTTAAACAAATTTGTACCCTAATTTCGTGCCTTAACATTAGTAAAATGATGAATGATTAAAACATTTTTTGCCAAGTGGTAAATTTTTATTTATTTTAACATCTGATATCCACCTGGTTGTCCGGCAACAGTATTGTCAACAACCACCAAACGACAGACTTTCACGTAGATATCAAAATGTCTGTAGAATTTGCATTAAAACCGGCATGATATGACGGAAGATTACGCTTGGACCAAGTCATGCAGTGCTTCGATTTTGAACAGTTTCAATACTGTATTCCTATTTCCTTCAGATGTTTTTTAAAGAAATACTTAGAGCATTACTGAATGGCTCTATGTTTTAGCTGATTTCTTGCGAAGTTAAATGACAAATCATGACTGCCGGTTATAGTTATGTGTGCTTGAAATTAAAAGTTACTCTGCAAATATCAACAACAGTTTAAATTTTTCTCTGAAGATGAAGACTTTCATCAAAAGTATTTAATCGATTTTTTTCCATACTTGCGTCTCTCGTTACAATCAGTTTGTTTTAAAATGATGGCAACGAATGAGACGATTCGCTGAGTGTTGTGTTTTGTACTTGTGTGATGTCACAATGCACTGTTTTTTCAACCGCAGATGAGGAGTTACTCAGTGGTGTACGGACAGACCAACATAATACCTCAGCCAGGGGTTAGTTTCTTCCAAACATGCATGATACCTGGTCAAAGAAAGGTTCAGTGCATTGATCAACTGGGTGAGTCCACTAGACATATATATAAATACACAAAACAGTTAGTCATGCCAGTGATTACTAATGTACGTTTTATTGTAATTTGCATGTGGAAAACGTTTGCCTAAACTTGACGTTCTGTTGCTATTCAGCAAAACTATCAGTTAAATAAATGTAGTTCAATCTAAATATCTTTTCTGAAGGTCGAATGCTTTTGATAGGTTTTTCTAGAGAAATAACCAATAAGCTTAACTTGAAACAGTTTATTGCAAATTTTAGATAATGTATCGTAGTTTTTCTTAAATTGCTCATTTGCGCATTTTTTAATGAACCAGTGTTTTGTAAACGGTAGTTGTATATAAATGTTAGTGATCTTTATGGAAAAGCACAGACTGAATCTTGACTTGCCCTCGTAAAAGTTGGCTTTCCTTGACTTTCCTTCATAAATATCAAGCTATCAACCCTTCAGGTTTTAAGCATTTCCCACAGGGATTTTGTATTTTTAGAGTCGCGTTCTTTGTTCGATCTCAATAACATTATTTCAATATTACTGCTTGATGCACGTTCCTTTTTCCAAGCGGTTTTTAATTCAATCACCTTCCTTGTTGCAGCCTGTTTCTCTTTCATCTCCGCTTTCACCTTCATTTTATCATGCAGTGGTCTTCACGCACTTACTTATGCCTTCACTTACCCACAAATTCACTCAGCCGCTCATTTAGCCATTTATGCGTTCACTCACTCTTTTACCCAGTCATTCAGTGGCTCAGTCAATCAACCATTTGCTCACTTAGTCATTAACTTACTTTCTCAATAATTTACTGACTTGTTTACTCATTTAGTTACTTTATCTCTCGTTAAATCAGGTTTTCTCAACCACACTCCACTTTACCACTTTACCCTTTAAAAATACTTTACATTTTCACTTCCTCACAGACATTGCCTTCTCATTCAGTTTCTTACCAAACATTTTGTCTTTCCTGTTCTTAACTTCTTGTTTTAACAACCGTTTGGTATGGACTCAAGCACTTAAATCTAATTTACAAGCACTCAATTGTATCCTTACTCAGTGGCATGTCGCGACTGCTGTAACCTGATCACTCCCTGAAGCACTTCCCAACTCGATCAAATATCCACGCGATCATCTCCTCATCTGCTCACTTGTTTTTGGGCACGGATTCGCTATATCATTTACCAGATATTGCAAACACATTTTCGCAAATTGCTGAAAAGACAAGTCAAATTCGTCGCGCGATTTTCTGCGTTTCGACCTTTCGCACTGACACCAGGAAACGTTGTTCGGAATCGAAAAATGTTGTGTTTTTACAAAAAAAATTAGGAATCTTTTGCACAGGTTCTGGTGCGCAGCAAAAAGAGAAAAGAATTATTTTGTAAAGATTTTATGGACATTTGAGGCACTGCAATAACCTGAAGCTGTCGAAACGGTGGTCTCATAGAGCTCAGTATTCTAAGTGAAATTTCACAATATTTACTTTCAGGAAACCCTGTCGGAAGCAACAATCAGACGGAATGCGCTATCGTTTACGATTGTTGCTACAATCAGTACGAACAAGGCGGACAACATAACGCGGTAAATATTTTGTGAAGTGCATGGAATGAGCATGAATTGGAAATTGCGTTATAATGAGACGTCCGGTTGAACACTACGTTTGCCTGATTTGTTTTTCTCCGTCGTTTACCGAGAATTTGGAAATGGCACCAACGCAATTGCAGCCGTTCTGAGTAAAAATGTGTCTATTACACGTCCTAGACCTCTTATCACATCATATATCAGTTATTGGCTCTGGTGATAAAACATTATGCAATGTTATAAACACAGCATAACCAGCAGACATAGCTTGTTTCCACACCAGAGGAAGTCACACGCTTAGCTATAGTAGGATGTCTTCAGAAGGAATTAAAGTAATACACCTTTGTTCACAGCGTTTTAATTGCAATATAAGACAGAAATGTTCATCGCGATCTTGCAAAACACAAGAAGAACCTGAAAAAAATGCAAAATAACTGAAATTACCGAAGGGTGAAACGATCGGCTTCATTGCATTGCTACGATAACGCGATTTGAACATCACGAATGGAATAGGCTTTGCATTTTGTGTCAGTGACTGTTGAGATGTTAAAGGAACACGTGCCATACGTTGGCTTCTTGCAAATGGTGCACATGCTCATTGCTGCATCTTGTTCCTGGACATTCTTTGCGTTTTCGAAAGAAATCTTCGTTGGTGCAACGAACGCGCAACTCAATATGCCACAGAAACCTCTTACGTGCACAGGTTCTCTTAATTGAAGGATTAACTGCCTTCTACTCATTTTTATCCAGTGGCTTTATCAAACAGCACTTCTGCGTTCATGGCAGGTATGTCTAACATCTTTCCCAGACCCGCCGGTTGCCTTCTTCGAGAAAGTGACCGAATAAAGTACCGTGCATGTACTGTATTTCATTTGATCAAAGCAATCCGTACCCATCTTATTTCCTTGTAATACAATAGCAATTATTAAACATTGTACGTTGAGGTTCTTCGTACGGATGGGGAGGGAATATTCTTTTAAGCTGTCTTGTTTTTCCTAACAGTAGACCTTGCTGCCAGCGTACCTAGAGGAATACTCACACCAAATCCATCAACATCTTCGCCACTGCTATCTCCTAAACTCTCATCATCTGAGCTGCTGCTCAGCTGGTCCTGACCTGATACCAGCGAGTTCGCAGTTATCTGATTCGTGTTTCTTTTCCGTTCGTCAGATACGACATCGCCAGTCAACCAATCAAGGACCATATTAGCAAACTCTTTCACTGTCACTTTCGCGTGTGTCATGACAAAAAAGTAAATAATCCCAGAAACGCATAAAAACGCACCATACACACTCCCGCAATGATGGCTCCCTGGCAAGCTGCACAACCGCATCTCCAACGCAAGGTGTAGCAGCTAACTTGATACCCACTGTAGAAATACAGTCCACATCGAGCGAACGCGTGTGACTACTGGCTGCCACTCACAGTGGTAAAAAATTACCACGAGCAAAAAATGTGTGTCAAAAGCAAAACCGGTAAACAAGGTTAATTGGTTTTGGCCACCACCACAGGCAATGTAGGTGTCGAAAGTGAATCCTTGGTAAAGGGTGCCAAATTTAGAGTAAGTAATTAACTGCCAAAACTAATTTTTTCGATCAGATCACATCGTTAGCAAGAAATACAAATAAAAAAACTCTATGAATATTGATCCCACATTTAACTTACGTATAAGATTAAGTCAAAATCAGGTAGTGTACAAAACGACACCCCGTTCATTCTAGTGTTGAATGTATTACTCGATGCTGGAGGAAAGAAACATACTGTAATTACTCTGCCGTGACGAGGCATCATGCATTACTGTATAACTCTTTCAATGAGACTGACAAAAAAACAGACTTTTCGGATTTTTTTTTTCGTTAATATTTTTTTTTAATTTTAAAATGGATTATTTGATTTTATTTTAAATTTTATATTTGTTTTAAGTACTTTACATTTTTTATTTAAATTTCGGATTACTTTATTTTAATTCTTCTTCTTTAAATAGGAGGTTTTTATACAGTATCAAAGAAACAGTGGGTAATGGGACAAATAATCAACAAATGTCTTATGTTTAAAGTTGAAAACTTCTTGTGTACGGCTTCCTTTCAGGCACTTCAACACTTCATTCGTTATTAACACTCTACTGGGTTTACCCTGACTTTTGATTCAAGGCAATCTTTTATGATTTTGGTGAACCTTGGAATTTATTTGAACAACGAAAAATGCTTTGACTCGATCAGTGGCATGTGTCGCGTAGTCCTACGTAAAAATGCATTAAAGAATAGGACTCTATCTTTAAATTTTACATCTGTTTGAAGAAGAAAATAAAAATAAATGAAATCCAAGATTTCAAACGGGTGAAAACAAAGAAATATACATGTTTTAATCTTTTCACTAGTTTTTTCTCGACTATATTTGTGCATAATCTGGGCCGCATTATAAGTTGGTTGTATATTTTGATTACAGAGGAATGCGCCTGCTGCGATTAACAAACGATTTGGAAATGTCTAACACAGCTTTTTTGTATTTCCACAAGAGCTATTTTTTCGCTATCATTTAACATTTCCTACACTTTTTTCCTTACCACGTGATTGTGTTTATTTCACAGCCGGCTTGTTATGCGCCATCTCGAGAGAGCCTTCAAAGCATTCGAACTTATCCTTACGAAGGTGTTCTTTCCAGACCTTATGAGGGCCAGGGGATTGCTTATCCACCTTATGTGGCCCCAGGAAACGTTGTACAACGAATTCCCCATTCTGTTGGCCCGCCAGGTCCACCGGGTGGCAATGACGGTAAGAAAATCGCATTCACAAATGCACTGCGTAAAAATTAGTCTTGCTTCAGACAACATGATCAAAAGCAATTGTCACTGTCTCCTGAAGCTTTATACAAGAGTAACATGTGGTTACGAGATGTCTGTTAGAAGTATTGAAGTACAACATCGTATAACTTCTTGTACTGTCCGTCAAATATCTATGTCACTGAATCTTTAGCGGTGATGTCCTTGGATTGTTACCACATGCTGCTTACATCAATGATTGTCGCACCGTAATGCTTGAATGGTTACTCCTGCTGGGAGAGCGAGCAATGAACAGTTGATGCTTCTGTGCGATTCAGTAGAAACAGCGCGCAATGTGCGTTTGTTGCGCAATAATAGGGGTTTGTGCGTTTGTTGTGCAATAATAAGAGATTGGCAATCGTAGCACAATTCGTCGGTTGGGTAGTTGTTGACCGACATGCAACAGGAGTAAACCAAGCGCTGCGAAATAGTTTGCAGAAGGGGTTGTTGTCCGTGCGCCGTGTTTTCCACAACACAAACATTGTGCAAGTCACTGACTGTTGTCGCAGTACGTCGGATCATCTACAACGGCTGGCAGTTCTACTACTACCTCAATCGACGAACGTACAGTGAAGCCGAGGCTGAGTGCAGCAGGATTGGTGCCAGGCTGCTTCTGATTCCATCGGCAGACGTACAGAGCGCTGTTGACCGCCACCTGAAAGTCGACATTGGAATAATCTCAAATCAGCTGTGGGAAGGAACGTGGGCAGAAGGGTACTGGGTCGGTGGCAAAGATTCGGCCTCCGAAGGCACTTGGCTCTGGTCTAACGGAGCCAGAATTCCACTCCGCGGCCAAAGTGGTTTTCAAAACTGGTATGCCGCTCCAAGCATCGGCTACTTCGAACCAGATCACACTTCACCGGAACACGACTGCCTTTACGTAAACGCACGTGACAGAATCGGGTTCCTCCCACCACCTGTGGGCAAATGGTTCGACGGCAGATGCTCGATGAGAAAGTTCTTTATTTGCCAGCGACGTATTTCAGCCGGTAAGTGTCGTAAGATCGTTTGCATTTGCCATTGATTTTGTGACATACTTGCAAAACTGCTAGGATTGAGTGGCGCGTGTGTTGCAGTCTGATGAATGTACCTCGTGGAGATCTAAACAAAAACCATGAAAGAAATTGTGCAAGAAAATCATACTCGACATTTCGAACAACAACGGTTTTGATTGTCAGAAAAATCAATTAACAATAAATACAATTGTTTCTTGAAATGTTCGGTGGGATGTCTTTCAAATCCTTAGTTATGGCGTTGTGCACTTTATGTAATTTTGTAAATCTGGAAAATGTCACTCAGTTTCAAATTTCAAAGTAGCAAGTGCGTTTCGAACTCATACAATTATTTTGAAAACTTGCAAACGACATAAAGTCAGGTTTAATTTTACCTTTTTCGTATTAATATGTTCCTTCCTTAGCTGAATTATCTTATGAATTCTGTGTTCGATGTGTTTTGTTGATTCTGTGATTTGGCCAAATTTCTGCAGGTAGGTCTTGGCGATGCATTTATCACCAATGGAACAAAGCTGCGAGCAAACGTTGTCTATAATTTCTGTAAATTTGCACGCGCGAATTGCTGTAAAATAACAGCGACAATCAAGCAAATGCCCTTTTCAGCATGTAAGCCACATTTGCGGATTTACTCATAGAATAAAGTGTGCGTTGCGCGAAGATCCAGTCATGGCATGAGGATTTGAAAACAGACATTTATGCCAACGTCGACATACGGTAGTTGAAAAAAGTCGAAAAAAATGTAAACATCAAATATGGATATGCCTCCAACCACCGCAGCAGGAAATTATTTGAAGAGTGTGTTGCAGCTCTGATAAAAACAGAAGAAATTGTGGAAAAGATGGCCTATAGGGACCAGCTCAAAAGCGTGGAAAATCATGCAAATTTTGTCGTATTCTGACGTACGTACGGACCCATGTGCACGTCCGCCTTGCAAACACGACGCCAACTGTTCAGTTTTCAACAGTGATTGCGTCACGACTGCGTTGATAGTGTGTGCATGGCGCTTAAGTGAAGTTAGAAACACTTGTAAATCGACGTTTTAGTTATTCTTTTGCCAAATGTCGCTAGGAACCGATATAATAAGCGTTTCCAATTCCTAGTGAGGTGCTATTGGAGGCAGTGAGCTTGTATTTCACACATTACAAAATTTCTCTGCTGTTTTTGAAGGCGATGTGAGCTGTATTGCCTGATTTGTGGCATAATACTATTAAAGAATTGTCCATTTTTTGCAGACCTCATTATAGTCTGAAAGCGAAATGATTGACGTTTAAACAGCACAACCATATCCTCAAAAGCTGTTTGATGAACGATAAGATATTATTGAAAAAAAACTGACTTTAATTGATGTTCTTACAGACCCTTGGGCCACCAATCCCTGCTTGAACAGCGATTTTAAATAGCAAATAATTCAGCCATAATCAAACTAAGCGACATTTTTATCTATTTTGGGATGAACGCGCCGTTTACCATGCAGTAAACTTGTAAACAGCTGCAAAATGCATTTCAAGCATTTTGCTACTGCGTTAAAAGCTTCAGTCATGAGCTACGTCTATTGACACTTACGCTATTTGCCACTTTCGACTTGTACCAGCTGGTAATTGGCTGTGACATGATTCACAAGCTGCATTTTACTGTATTAAAAAGCTTGTACGCTGTATGAGAAGAAAAGTTGCACATAGCACTTCTAAGATTTTTCAAGATTTCTGCAACCAAAAGTTGTGGCTTTTTTAATCTAAGAAAAGCGCTATCAACTTGTTTCAGATACTTTTTGATTTACTCGTGTGCTTGATGGCAACACTCTAACTGTCCCCAAATGAACCTGGTCGTTGTTGTTAACACTGATTATAAGTCAAAACCTTTTTAATTAAAGAGTGTTGTGTGTATGATGGGACTCGGCTATATCAAAGAGGTGCAGGTCTTCCGTTAATTCAGAAAAAGTTAACATTTGCAAGTTTTTTGTCATTGGACAATGCGTGATTAGTTCCCACACGCCTTGGTGCGATGAGCAGTGCTGCACCTCTCTCAATACCTACCCCGCTACGCATTGCATGGCTGGTCGAATCGCACAAATGCAGTGGTTGCATTGTCATTTTGGCACCTTGCTTTGGCGTGGCAAGCCTCATTGTAACGAAGAATCGCATTAGATCTTCCCTTTTGATATTTTGGTCTGACCCGGTCATCACCGCAGCCAATGTTCTTGCGCAAACCAGGCCGTGACAGGCCAGGTAGAAGACATTAGTGACTGACCTGTAAGAGAGTGAGGTGCTTTGCAAACGAAAAAAACACCAAGGCTAGATTGCGACAAAAATGTGATGGAGATGTAAAATAAAAGATTTCGTCGTTTTAATTTGCGTATGTTTTTGCAGTTGCAACGACCGCTTCTACTCGTCAGGTGGGTGGACGAATTTCACAAACTTTTCTGCTTGTGATATACTGAAGGATGATATTGGACAATATATTTGGAGTTTACTTCTGCAAATGTTAATATTACGTTAGTTTGCTGTCCCGTAATTATTGGAACGCTTGTAACTGATGATTCTTGATGATTACAAGTGCTTCGCAACGTGAGCAATTCGACCAAACTAACATTTAACAGCAATTTTTCAGATTCCGGTTCTTAAGCCGCCAGAAGTTGCATGCTGCAACATACCTTTGTCGAGAAGGTAACTTTGGCCTGAAAGTTTAAATCGACGTTCATCTTCCTGTTTGATCCGAAATTTATATTTTCTTGACGACTCGCAGGGTTTTATGTGGCAATCCCGGTGGAGGTTCATATTCTTGTTCCCGATATCGAGGATGTTGTTACGACGCCTTCCGCCGTTCCTGCTACAGACCCTTGCGTGAGCAAAGTTTTTTTCTGTTTTACTTTTGATCGGTTCGTTTTTTTGAGAATACGTGTTGAATTTTTTACTTTTGTCAAGTTTATTTGGTGTCTTGTATTTGACAAACCATTTTTAAAATGAGATTCGCCAAAACATCCACCTGTATGAAACGTGAATTTATATTCTTTTGTTGTTCGAAAGTTTGAAAATCTGCTTTCGAAACATTTTCAGTGGCAAAAACGAAATGAAGATGAACATAATGTGAACAATTATACTGAAGGAGTGATTTGCAACCTGTTTTGTTCCGCGAACCATTGAAGCAATCCTGTACAACTTAACGAAGCTTATCCATGACTTTCTTTCGTCGTCGATAGCAGGCGTAGCTCACGCGTTTGCTTGTCTCTAATTGCGCCCCCCCAAAAAAGGCTCGCGGACCTAGTTTGAGAATCACTGGGTAAAAATGGTACCTCGCCTTGATCTATGCCTTCCTAATTGATCGATGCTAACGCACTGAAAATATTTCAACCGTTGTTTTTGTGACAACTTTTGCTTTTCTGAAGTATTGACCACACATGACGATTTTATTTTCAAGATTTTATTATTTTCACAGCGCCCGGAGCGTGCGCCGCACCAACACTTCCTCCTCCAACAGCTCCGCCCCCAAAGCCTTCAGAGCCCTCACGTGTGTACCTTTTGCCACTTTGCGTTTTCCTGAAATGTAACTTGTATACGTCAGGAGTGAAACTTTGCTGAGCCAAAGAGCTCTTTATTTTCAACACTGTGTTTGTTAACATAGTTTTCCCACTTCGGGTTCAGCAGTTCATGGCGACCGAACATGGTTTCAATGCTATGAGGACATGATTGCAACGTTTGACACTGCCTGCAGTACAAAACTGGCCTGTTGCCCACGTGAACATTTTGTTGGAGGTTGAAAAAAAATTCGGCATAACTAAGTGACATTTTGTCCCGTCGAGCGCCTGGCGATGTTGAATTTGCCACTCAACCAAAGAAAAGCGCTTTGGCGACCCCTGCCATTCTCTGGGTCACCAGTCACGTCAGCAATTTTTGCTGAGTTGCTCAAAACAAGGCAGTGGACGTCCTGTACATTTTGACTTCATTCTTTTTATCCAACTTGCTGTATGTGTGATTTCCATCTCGGAACAATTTGCCAACTCAGTCTTGCACTTCACTTAAACTAATCGATCGATGGTCAGAAGCTTGGATTGCCAAATCGCTGTGCACGTAACAAAAAATATAGATGAACATAAAAATTGATGTGTAGAAATTCACCGTTAAATTTTATGCACCTTCAACTATTTTAAAATTTCTACATAAAACGCCTGGCAGCCGAGTACGAGAAAAAATTTATTTTCCAGGTCCCTCTGGTTGGTACTTATGGAGTGGTTGGACTGAGTGTCCGGTGACGTGTGGGAAGGGAGTGCAAGTCAAAATCCGAGGTTGCCGCTACGGATTGCCCGGAAGGCCACCATGTGTTGGAAAAGACCGTGGTGTAAGTTCGTGGCTCGCGTACGTTGCAGTTACAAATGTTTTGTATGCGTTAACCGCTCGTCGTTTCATGTTGAACTGGAATGACGGGAAACTTAAAATTTAGGGAACACGTTAAACCGAAAATCTTGGCTTAAGTCGACCTCAACCAGCTTTTCATTCCGACGTTCATTTGTGGTCAACAAGCTATTCCTATAATGGGCATGTTGATTCTTCGCATTCGAAACAAGAAGGCATGGCCTGTACGATAGGGTATGAGCGTAGTGATTGTCATAGTTTGAACATAACAAAATAATTACCTCCAGAAGCAATCCGTTCCTTGGCCACAAAAACCGTTTGCCTTTGCAAATCGGCATATATGCAACGAACAAAGTTTTTCATGAAAGGTATTTTTCAACTATTCGAACCACATCAACTTCACGTTCTTTAGTTCATTTTCACAACAGGAACAGGAATGCGACGCCGGACCATGTGTTGGATGGAACCCGTGGCTTCCATGGAATGG
>JGI24159J19872_10000629_pt1 | contig 33334 bp, 28 predicted proteins | sample Ectturendosymbi4_FD_19872 | JGI IMG/M metagenome (IMG submission 19872) | reverse complement strand
AGTCGAGTCACACACTTGCTGCCGACTCATTTTGAGGTCCTCATTTTTTCTTATGTAGATGCATGCACAGCAGAAAAGAGTATTTTTATAACAGTTCATATCGGAAAACAGAGTAACAAGTGCGATAGCAACTTACCCCATAGAAAATTTATCGACGAGGTGCATCTTGCTGAATCAAGTCAAGATTTCTCCGAAATCAGTGACCCGAGCTGATTCGATCCGCTATACTCCCACACATACTCGATTCCTTCGAAAACTAATCTCGAGTTTGACTCGAATCGATTGACGACTCGAATTGTCACACTTTCACTTTTAAGTTTCGCCAAAGATACTGATTAAAGAGCAAGAAAGCAGTCAGCATCTCTTTCAAGGTTTTGATGGTATAGGAAAGTCTGGTTAAACCCATCGTTGCATTCGTCCATACGCGTGTTTTCACCCCCAAATGTGAACTATGAATTTGCTACATTAATTCTAAAAAACTTGCATTACATTTAATTGCATGAGTTTTTATTATTGTGTTCCGTTTCACCTGATAAGCACAGAACCAACATACATGTGCATGAAAAGTTTATTACCAAAAACAGCAACCGGTCTTAAGCCGTTAATATTCAGAAAAAATAAACTTAGACATGGGCTACACAAAATGCTTACGAAAAATTTCATCAAGCAATTCCTAGAATCATACCGAGCGAATAGTTGTTTTCATTTCAGTCAAACCGTACAGCATTTGCTACAGGCGGGTTTGCACTATCACAGAGTACATGCCATTTTCTTAAGCTGTTTTAATGGTTGGACATGCAACCAGATATTTGGGTTTTATGTCAGCGTTGCTTCATTCGCTTGGAAAAGCTGGGGGTTACGATGCAGGTTGCTGCTTGACATGGTGCTCCGATTAATCTGAATCCCCCATTGCAATGCTAATGCAATAACACTTTTTAAATATAGGTTGCCTCTGCCCTCGTGGGTATTCTGTTTACCTCGTGCTTTGCTGCTGCGACTGACCTTGCCCATGAGATGGCACTAGGCATTCAAGCAAACGGCCAATTGCACAACTTGGTTGCTGGAATCATGCTAATTAGACCTGCAGCAAATTCTTAAGCTAAATTCTCATAGTCAAATATTACTTTTTACACGAATGTACGCTATGCTTGTCTTTCTTTTGCCAATCTCTGTTAATTTAGTGCTAGTGTTCCGCTTCTTCTTCTTTCAATGTCCCGTAATTTTCCCCCAAATCCTGTAAATTGCGAGAAAACTGTTCGAGCTTTGAAATCTCGTCCATGGCTGCTCGAGGTACAGTAACGTTAACTATGCTGCTCGCTACCTGGTTGCCACACCCAACATGTGATTGTTTGGTACATGGTAGTCTGGGTATTTTTGAACTTGGCAGTATAAATAAGAAGGTTCAGCGTAAAATAGCTGCACTGTACAACCACTTTTAGCGTTTGTTAACCGACTGGTTGATTAAAAACCGAGAGTTTGTATGTGCGCTTGGTGAAGATTTCTTGGACCAGATTGCGTATGGCCTGCTTGCNTGACAGCTACTACGCAGCACGCNGATGTGCAACGCTGCAGCTCCCAGCCTTTGCGGCATNGCGNTAAGGCTTCGTTTTCGCACTATCGCCTGGTTGCTCGATTGGCACAAGCAAAGAGAACCATTGCGGTTGCGAAGTTTTGGCACTGTGCTGTGTCTCTTGGGATATAAAGGAATCTATGAAGGGATCTCGTTAGGTTTCACTAAAAGAAAACGAGAAAAAGAACCTTTTTCTCTGGATATTTCACAGCTTCAGTCTACCGCTCTAACGAAGCAACTGTGGGACACCTTGTTTCCATTCTAGTCAGTATCATTTGTCAACGTTCTCTTGGCACAGTGTTTACCTCCTCGTTTTGCACAGTGTGTACCTCCTCTTGGCACAGTGTTACCACCTTCGCGAATGGTCTTCTCGCATGCGGTTATCTCCATATCACCAATTTTCACATGATGCAGGACTTTCTGAGCCTTGATTAGACCAGGCAGCTTTGTTTCGACAGTTCTTTTGCGGATAAAGCGGTTATACGGTAGCATGACTTCTACCTTGAACCTTGGGTTAGTGAAAATGTTTTGGCTGAAATTCAAACATTTCTAGCAAGAATGCGAAGACAAGTATAATATTCCTGCTTTGACAGGTAAAACCTGTGAGCAGGCCACTAATTCTTTCTGTCAACATCGTCATAAGATTGTGGATTAGATGAAGCCATTGCGAAGTCTACTGTACGTTAAAATAGGTTAAAGCTGTATCATCACACACAAATCCACCAACCGCACACGCAGTTAGTGCAGCCGGCAAATTGAGACGGAAAAGAATTGGGCATTTGCTTCATTAGACTGCTTCTCCGGCAGATCATCACTTTTTTGAGGATCGATAAAAAAGAGATTGGTTGTGAAAACGTAACAAGCGTGACTCTGACTTGAAACTCGTTTGCATGGCCAACAACAAAAAGCAATACAAACTTTCAACATATGCATGAACTTTTTCAACACGTGTTCTGTTGACACTGATCTGGCTTAACAGCAAAAAATGCGAACTAAAGTGAAGTTCTTTTTTCAAGTACCATCTATCAGCATTGTCCATAATTTAATCGAAGTGAAATCCACTTAAAGAAGTTACTTCTTTCGTACGTCAAAAAGAAGCAAGAACTGTAATTGCAATCAGTTTTTCATGACTGATAAACGTCGTTAGTTCTCTGCTGCTATTAATAAGTTGCAAGCATTGCTCTTAACCTATGTTGTCAGAAAAACATATTGAAAACGGTCCTACACCTCCAAAAGCATCTTTTCATTAGTTCATGGAATATTTTCAATGGAATTCATAATTGGTAATCAAACCTGCGCCTGTTTGGCTTCGACTTCAAACGTAAGATTGCAAAATTAACTTTCCCTCTCGAATTTTTTTCTCTTATTGCTTGCCTACAAAAAATCTGGTATATTTGAGCTACGCTGTGGATAGTTCTTCAACAGATTTTGAAGAAACGCTTCAATATAGCAAATACTTTCTCTCTAGATCCATGCTCGCTAGTATCTGTGCTGTGAAGCATCCTAAACTACAAAACGCTTCACTTTGCTAGGAACGTCTATTTTCTTAGGACAGGGATAAGCAGACATTAAAATGAATAAATTTGATTTTGAATTTGTTGGTAACCGGTTTATGTTTCACCTGCGGTTTGTTGTTAAACAACACAAACACACCTGTTGACAGATTTTACCGAGCTGCAGTAGAACTATCGTTACGAAGTGAAAGTCAATGGCCACGATTTCCATGAGTTTTTGAGAGACATTTGGCCATTCGCGTAAATGACATCTTTCAGCGAGACTTTTTAATGACGGTTCAATGATTAATAGTTTCTCAACGGGAAGGAACTTGTGTTGCAAGCTGTTTCAAGAATAGTCAGCAGGTATCAGCAGACAAGATCGTTGTGAAGTCATATTTATGTTGCTGAAATTCTCTTGGAGGGAATTTAAATTCAGCCACGAAGGAACGCTGAACGATTTTATTAAACATCGTGGCACAGTGTGAAAAATTTCATTTTGCAAGACATTTATCTCAAAGCAAGGCCTGCGTAGCCTGTGTGAGCACTTTTATCAAGCTGCTATGCTTCACCGCCAAGAAATAACAATTGACACAATCCGCTAATGAACTTTGCTCTCTTGCGATGCTCCTTTAAACATTTAGCGGATTTTCGACTCGTGCCTTCTTGTGAATGGCGATCAATACCCGACGGCGAGGGTAGCATTCGTTCTGAACAGTTTTCTCGAGTGTTTGTTAGGCGCACAGCGTTGATACACGACCGTGATTCACTTGCAGCACCTTCGAAAGATAAAGCCAGTTGCGTGAACAGGGGTTTCGGCACCTGTCCTACTGGACGCCTTGTGCAGCGTATGCTCGGGCCCACGCTCCGGCGCTTATCCTTGCTATGTTTTGCTTGGCCGCTGCCGCGCGACCTACGGCGACGACCACCGACCACGTTCATACTCACGTGCCAGCGTTCCGAGCGAAGCTACTACTCTACGACTGTTGACTTGTGCGCAGCTTTGCAGGACATTTGGTTTATCCCGCAACGACCTTTTGTGTTGTCAGTGACAACCGTAACCGCTGTTTTCCCCGCAAATCCCGCACATGGAAAGCAGCTCTACACAGGTCAAGCCGACTTTGTACTAAATCCGGATGGGCGGTGAGAAGCTACAATTTCTTTATTTACTTGTTTAATTATCCGATCAAAGAATCCTTGATCGCGTGTTGAAACAGTCCGCTTTGAAAAGCGGCGTTCGGCAACTTCGTTCTGAAGGACCGAGCTCGCCCAAACATTGCAAGAAATTTTTTGAAAATCCCAGTGTCTGCCGGTCACCTTCATCCGGATTTTGACATGCAACAAAAAAAACGTGTAATTTTCTGAAAACGTCGGAAAACACAACTTGACCATGTTGTGAACACAAACAAGAGCTTCAAGCTATCATTGCGGCCGACGGAGCAACATTTTCGTGAGCTGTGAGCGAAACGTCTGATGCTAAAAATAGCCTCGTAAGATGCCTCTCTTCGCGTGGATCTCCCGGTCTTGGATGGGTGCAAAGGACAGTTTACAGGTGCGCGGGCTTGGTAAATGGTGCCAACAATGGCAAAATATTTGCTCAAGTGCATGCAAGCTCTGCGTGTGCTTTCCCAGAGGTTCTGACTCGCCCAATAGTCCATTAGCATCGCCTTCCGCTTGTCAAACATTTTCGCGCGCGATCAGATGACGTGTCCCTCTTGTTTGTTGGGCCTTGTGTCCCGGCTCGTCCGACCAATATTTGAATACTCCCGCGTGCGTTTCGTGTCAGCAGCGAAGAGCACGAGTTCCGCCGCTCATGCTCGATCGTGAAAACGCTTGAAAAATGCTTGCGGTGCTTCAGCACGCATGCAACTGCTTCCGCATGGATTGAAGTTCGTCGTGGCCGCTCTGAATTCGGGTACCGCAAGTCGACGAGACAATATTTCGCCCGTTCTTTTGCTTCCACTTTTTTTGACTGGCATACGGTAGACCACAGGAAATTAAAAATCGCCCCTTAAAGTGGGTTTGGGCAGCGTAGCGGAACCCTGGCTTTTTTCTTGACTCCGTTTCTGTGCCAGCGTTTTTAACCTCATTTGGAAAGCTACAGCAATTCTCCTACAAGCTAGAGCAATTGGACAAAAGTGGTTTGAAGAGGTTTCCATGACTTAATATTTATTAAATTATTGAAACTCTCAAAGTAACTGNAGGATTTCTTGTTGGTCCAGCAACGTTCAAGACTGCAGCGTTTTTGGACAAACGGNAAACCAAACATTGTAATCGAGCGAATTCCACAATTTGTGTGTGTTGCATTTTGCACCCTTTTTTACACGTGGCGGCATATCGTACAAACTAACCGAAAATTTGCTGATGACAAAATGATACTGAAGTGAAGGATCAAAATTTCGAAAACATTAAAAAATCTAAGTTTATCTGTAATTTAATATTTTGCCAATTTCGGTGGAGCAGTTCTTCACTTCAGGTCCACTTTGCGTAGCTGCAGTGAATATCAGTCTTTTTCTTCGTCCGTGTGCGAACATATTGAAATTGGTTGCATCTTATCATCATCGCGAAATTTTCGTATTACCAGATGCTTGGCCAGTACTTCCACAATCTGTATTTCGTTCATCAGTGTCAGACTTTAATTAATAACGGGCTCGTAAATGACCCGCTGCGATGCGAAGCCATCTGACATTGCCGTGAATCAATTACATGCAGATGGACGACGGTTCAAGAAACTCGTTCAACACTGCAGGCTGAGAAAGGTTGTTAAAAATCAGCCAAATATTTTTATGATTTCCAACGAAGACCCACTATAATTCAAGCATCCTTTGTTGCTGCAAAGAGTACCAGCTGCTTTTAAAATACTATTTGCAACAAAGAATCAACAACAAATATCACATTACTACATATTGATTTACCGGTATTTCTGACACACAGTACATCACAAACAGTTGAGAAAAATCAGCTGGCAGATGGAAAGTGCAGCGAACGTTTCTATGGGCTTGACATGTCGCGGTTGTCTTGGAAGACACTCCCTTGTGGTTTGTCTTGATTGCAATGTGGTAAGAAAAATCTATTTGTGTCGTTGTTTGGCTACATTTTTGCTTGACACATATACAGAAAACAGTTTAATGTGCTTGAAGGTCGGTTTGACAGTACCGAGGCGAGACAACTTTTCAAAACACCCTTGACGAGTGCATTGTAGTGATATACCTGTGACAGCAAGCTTTAAGCCTTCATTTGGGATCGGCTGAACAAATTGTGTCGGTGAAACCAGTAAGCAACGCCACGTGCGAAACGAGGTTTCCCGAAAAGCGAAACACAACAAACTTCAGCACTTTGATGAAGCGTTGCCCAGACATGCGTATTTCTCGCTATCTAAAACTTCCTTGGCACTTTTAACGCGCTGAGACGTCACGGTCAAATTCACGCCGCTCTGCAACAAGGTACGTTACTGAAGTTAACTTTGGGCCTTGCCGCTGGCGCGTGGCCCGTGTCGGAGTTGTCATCGGTTTAAGATAATGTTGGCGGGTTTATCAGAGGAGCACCGCGATGTGGAATCCTGGCGACGTCTACGCCGGGCCGACGTCTGACGGGATAAGGCTGTCTTGCCGGTTCATTCGGAGAAAGCTGCAATCTGGCCGCGCTGTAAAAGATGTGCTGTTAGATCAGCTGCAGGTTACAAGCTTGCTTGAACGTTGGCGGCGAGCCACCTTTGTAAAAGATTTACAATCACAAATGCTCGCAAAAACTTTCAAACGTCTATCCCATGCACCTGCGAAAATGACGTGCGTAGTCCAAACCAAACAACTCGGAGCCGCGGTCGATGCGTAACAATTGCTTGATTATGTGATACTTTGCGTGCTTGTTTGCTGCGGCCGCGCAAGCAGCTGATTTTTCCAAAGCCCTGTTGAAAACAAGTGGGTTTTCGTTGACGGCTGATGCGATTTTACTACGGCTGATACGTTTTTTTTTGTTTTTGCAGTGAGTCATTCGCGCAGAAAGGATTGAATAAACTTTGTTACTGTCTGTAAAAATCGCTGCACTGATCTCGGGAAACTAAACAAACTCTCTGTAGCTTCAGCCCTTCGGGTGAATAATATGCCTCAGCGGTAATTTGATACGGTTTGAAGGAGCTGCTGTGAAGATACGCTGAACTCGCCAACTGTCCATCGCGGATTCCGGCTGAGGTGAAACCGGCTGCGTATCCCACGCCGCACATCAAAACAGACGATTCGGCCGTTAAATTAATTTTGTCTGAAGCACACAGCGTAGCACAAAACTTAATGCTTGATGTAAGTTCTCTGGACACTGAGAAAACCACAACTGACAGAGGTAATTCTACTGAGAACGTAACGTTAGATGTAATATTCAGCTGTGTAAAAACGTAACCAGCGAAGCGCTAAGACGTGTATGTAATATGTACATATTGATTGGTCCACTACTGCACAAGCAGATATCTTATTTCTTCCACCTTTGCAGTTCTACGCTCAGTGACGGCATGCGTTAGCTTTGCCCTTGAACCGATAAAAACACCTCAGCGGAAATAAGTAAACCTAGCCGGATATTGTTTGGCCGGAAACCCGGCCGGATAGTATTTTGCAAAAAAGGGGTTTTTATTTTGCTAACCAGGAAAGACCCCGTCACTTTAACTACTGCAAGTTGCTTGAAGACGCTGCTAAATTTTCTTGAATTTTATCAGAAAAGACTCACAGTGGTTTTCGCGCTGCTCACACCGTCTTTTCGTCCCGGTGGTTATGACTGGATATTGGTATATACCACTTTTATTGCGAAAAACCCTAATTTTTTCCGTGAAAATACGCAAAAATTTCAGTATAACGCGTATACGTTGAATTCAACCGCAGGAGAATTTTTAGATAACACCAAGAAACATGTATTGCTACTGTGCCTGCATAGCCTTAGCCACACAGCCATTGCATGCTTTGACCATTCGGAGCCAATTCAACTTTGAGAATTAAAATTCAGCTCCGATTTCAGAGAAAAATCGACACAAATCCAAATGCTAAATTTCGCTGGTTTGCACAAAAATTGCAGTTTAGGTATTGCTTAAAAATTAAACGTGAGACACCAGTGCACATATGTCGAAATGTAACGGATTCTCTCAGGCAGGCAGTCGGTTGCATTAAAGCCAATTTATACGGCAAGCCGAGATGATGATGACGAATTAATTGGAACAAAGCTCAGATCCGGTTGGAATGTTGCAGACACTGGCAAATCCTAGAAAAACCTAGACTTCAATAATCCGGTTAATATTTTAAAGACAGCTTTCGTTTATCTGCCAACAAATCAGCAATTGTTTTTCCAAATCAACCTTCCTGTTGACAGGTGTGCCTGTGAGCCCCTGCTAGGAATTCGGCAAATGCTTTGTTGTGAGAAGCGCTATCGTTGTTGCTCCTGTACAACGTTTACGATTCGCTGGTTTAATAGTTTCTTCGTGCCTCTTTTTTCCCATGCCGTGTGCTGCTGTTTGTGAGAGTCCAATAGCAAATTTGTTAAAGTATTGAAATGACTCTTAGTGCCTTGTCACGCGCGCGCCAAGGCCCAGTCGCGCAACCACATTGCTTGTCGGGTGGCTTAGATGTTGCAGAATGGCGTGGTCAGATTTGAAAACGCACTGGAACCGGGGTTTGGAGAATTGCTACCACGACTGTTTCATAGGGTGCTGTTGCGTTGCATCAGAAGTTTCAACGTTCACCAGCAGAGTTTCTGAAGCCCTTGATTTGCAGCCGGGTCAAGCTTGGTTGTGCGACCAACATTTTACGCTCTCGCGCGTTGCGTCTGGCGATAACATCTTATTTAATCATATGTAAAATTCCTAGCATGCGCAGCAGTGTGTGAAGCCTGGGTAAAGCGACAAACTAGTGTATCACTGTTTTAATAAAGATGTGTGACATGTTTTTGCGCAATGTTGAATGAAGTTTTGAGTGTATTGGTCAGCAGGCCTTTGTGCTTGCCAGCTACGCTCTTCCTAGAATCGCACGTAATAGATGCATTGACAAACACAAAATTACGAGAAAATTTTGTTTACGGATTTATGGAGTAACCATGGATTGGGTCGAACAATGATCTCTCTGATATTATGCAAACGTCTTTCCAATTATTTTTCTCCTAAATATAACGTTGCACATCATCTAAGAGGCGTGCAAAATTTTGTTTGTAATGCTCGCCAGATTTTACCGGTTTTGTTTAGAAAATGCTATAAAGATATCGCCAGCGGTGCAACTGTCGATGCACTTGCACAGTGGAAAAAAGTAACTGAAGTTTTTTGGTTTCGCAGTTTCCTTGGCAAAAAGCAAACAGCATTAGGGCAACTAATGATTACCCAACAGTTCTTCTCCAACAAGACAAATTTACGAGACGCAATTATGTTTCATGAATGCCTTTTCGCAAGTTGGTAACATTGACTGACGCGATTTTTACTTTATTTCAGGGATCTCAGCGTTAACAACATCAGTGAAATACCTCGAAAAGCGTTCAACGACCTAAGATTCCTCGATGAATTGTGAGTTATGTGAAACTGAAATTTGCGTTAATATTTTAAGTTTGTTGCTGGGATGAAAGATTGCATCTAAGTCGCAATTCGTAGCCCCCCCGGATTTACTCGCTTGTTCCTGTCTGCGCTCACAGTAGATTTTGTGGGAAGTCTCTTTGACAACGAGGCCTCGGCGTTATCTGCAGCGGTTCTCGTCCGGACACTTGTTGGAGGAAAGCTTCGTGTTTGATCAAAGCAACTTGAAGTGAGACATTCGAGCAGCAGCCATCTGTTAGGCACACAGACTTGACATTAACCAGCTCAGCTAACATTCACGTTGCCTTAATGAGCGACCTTGGTCATTCATGTCGTGTCAATTAAAACTGATCAGCGTCTACTCTAGGCAGGTAAGCAGATTTGGGCAAAAGCAAACATCGTCTGCTTTTTGATCTCCTACTGTAGCCGATTGTTTTGTGCAAAGCAGCAGATTCGCGGGTTTCAAGTAAGGGCGCCAGTTGGCTTTCTCTAATCCATCATCGCCTCCAGCAGTACAGGACCGTCATAAACGAAGGCCAGCTAAAAGCCTAGAAAGTAAATTTTAACTTGGCAGCAGAAAAACTTGAAACGATTTCACAATGCAAGAGCTTCACCTTTCATCCGACGATCGGCCGACAGATGCTTCTACTGGCAGAAACGCCTGATAGTTTTTAAAGTTTCCGCTTCTTGGAGCTTTTCACACCTGAAAAAACGCAGCTTCATGTGGGAGTTTGTCATTCAAAAATCATTCCAGCGGCAACTGCTTGGCAACGAGCAACATAAACGTCGGAGAGATTTTTCTGCGAACAAAGCTGAATAATTACATTGATATGAATGTTTACAGCTTCAGTGTCACGGTTTCCGCCATCGATCCAACTAGCTCAGACTTCACTCAACTGTCATTGAGGAATTCGGAGTGGCAGTTCGTGGACAAAAACGGCCGACCCGAAAACGAACCATATTTTAGGCTCCAGACTGCCCTTCACTCACCCTCAACCAGACAAAGCCTAAAAAGATCATTCACAGAAACAATGCTCAAGATTGTAAGTGTGGGCATTAACAAAACTTGTTCAACTCTACCAAAAATAGTAAATGAAAGTTGTAATGAGCAGTAATTGTTGTTATGACGTGCAGATTAGATGGTTTCCCCTCTTTCTTGATTAACCGATACAGAAGTCACCTTGGTTGTGAAGAAAATGTACCATGTAGGTTACATATACATGACAATGGATATTCGTTATCTGCTTTGTAGTTCTTCTGCGTGATGTTAACCCGGTTAGCGTAGCCGCATCGCTGATGGGAACGAACGAAATGTTTCGTAGCAAGCTCATAGATATTATGAAAAGGTGCTTTGAAGTAAAGGTTTTCAATTCACGAATTTAACGAGACGGCTGTACTTGCTGAAAGACTATTTTTTGTTTACTTCAAGCTGGAAGTCTCAATAAACCAGAAACATTCATGTTTTTTCTACCTGGGTCAAGGGAANCCAGTTTTTTTCATCTAGTTGCAAAACTCGTATTTTGACGTATCGAANTCGAACTAATTGGCTTCTGAAGCCAGCATTTTAACAGACATTCGGATGTGAATTTAGTGTACTTCTTGAGATTGCCGTTCAGCTTGTTGGCAGCGATAGGCACCAGTTTTAAGTTTTCTAACCCATTTATGTCTCACTCAACTGGGACCTCGAAGCGCTTGTAGTTAAATATGAGTCATAATAACAACAATTTTTAATCAACTCGAGTCAAGAATTTGAACAAACCTAATTGGCTTCGCACAGAAGTCATGTCATGAGTTTTTATAAACCCTTATGCCAAGAAATTTGGTGTCTTATGTCTAGAAATTTGGTTGCCTAAAATTTTGGACGCAGGGCATTTTGGTCAAGAAACTTTATTGCTTAGATAAGAGTTCTATAATGACGCATTCTTGTGACAGGAGTGAAATTGGCCAATCTTTGAAATTTTCAAGAGAAAATTTGGCTTGCTGTCTTGCACCTACGTTAGTGAGCAACAGCTGACGGGGCACGTAGAAGTGATTTGGAAGTTGACTATATGATGATCTTATTGTGAAAAGATGAAAGAACTTGTGCCGATTCTCTGTGGATGTTGATCAACGGTCTGGATAGAATTACGTTGAAAAGATACATCCCAAGCCTGTGGTTCCATCACTGCTCCAGGGCATGGGCTACCACATTTAGTTCTTCTAATTATATTTTGTTGCAGTAATCTTGAGCGGACAATTTCTCTGAAGAGTTGTTTTTAATTCTTTGTTTAGCATTTTACAGTACTCGTCTCTAATTTAGACAGACATGCCTTTTATGACAATCACAATAAACGATACATTGAGGTGTCAACGCTGCGGACGGAGTCTGAAATGGATCATTGCGGAACAACTGGCTGACCTGTAAAGTCGACAGCTGTAGGAACTAGGAAGGCAATTGATTTAAACATCTGGNTCCATTATTTTTTCCGGTTATAGTGNATCACATTTAACCCTTCAAATTTTTCTGCGTTGCAGCGATCTCNTGCTGCCAATTTCTTTCAAAACGTTGCTTGGATNATTTTGATGAAAATGTCAAAANTTTTGAGGTNGTTCGTTTTCTTCGTAAAACAACAGCAGAGAAACCTTGTGATTTAATTATCCCTTTTGTTTGCGTTGCTCTTCTATCCATTCAATCACTGTTTCGCTTAGCTTACGCAAACACGGAGCGCAAGGCGTGTAGAATCAAATCCGTAAATGAAAGGCTCCCTTGAGATTTGCATATAGAGGGGAACTAAGCCTCGAGGTGGACATTTGTTTCATCGCATGTGGTTTAGCCTCTTCCAACATTATTACGTTTTCTGAAAACCTTGCAGTGATTCATGTTACTCGTTCAATTGCTTTGAAATTTACTTGCCACCCAGGAGAGCTGAACCACGTACTCAGGGATAACCTTGGTGACAGATCGACAAAGGAATAAAAAATTTTAGGCCTTTGGTTTATTCCTTCTGCTGTTGCCGCTAGAAACCTTTAAGACTGTAAGGTGTGACTAAACTACTGTAGCATCAAGCACAGTCGCCCGTGTGAATTGTTATATATTGAGCGGATCACTGATGTACCGTTTGCCTTTGCTACTCTGCCATTCTTATCTTATGCAATACGTTTTAAGTGGGACTTGAATAGAGACGGTCGTTCCAGCAACTGCACATCTTCACTCACTACGCTTGAGCATGGCTGATCCGACTAACTAGTCAACAAAGTTGTCCCGTGATGTTGATTGCTTGGTCGAGTCATTATGCGAAATGACTCTAAATTTTGTTTAGTTTCGATGCAGTCGTTTGTAATAGGGTAAAAAACCTTCGCTCAGGGCGATTGTAACAGAAGTCAGTTGATTGGAGATATCAATGTACTGCAGTGTTTTTCAACCGGGGTTCCGAGTGGCTGCCAGAGGTTTTGTCGAAACAGACCGAAATTACCTGGGATGAAATTCGCAACCGCAGTTCTATGCAGTTGTAGCAACACCAGTGTTTCAAAGGATTATTACAGAAAGTAGGATAGACACTTGGATCATTGCGTAGGCTTCCATGAGCAACGCAAACATTTGCGGAAGGTTCCGCTGCAGCAGAAATGTTGAAAAACACTGATGCACTGTATAAAAAGCTTATATTCAGGCAAGTCTTAGGAAACAGGTAGTTCTTTCGAAAGTTTTTGGCTTGCTACATATTGCGACAAACCACGTGATCAATGAAACCTAACCGGGAAAGACATGTTGGTAAACATTCAAACCTGATGCAATGTACAAATGGTACATGTACCGACTTTCGCTAGGAACGAGAGTCGTTTTAAGTCATGATGATGCCAAATGACAGTTTTCACGGGTAAATCATGAAGATCCCTGTCCTCGACTGCAGTATTTCCTAGAACGGTAGAAGTAAGGTAAAAGGGGGCAAAAGGACCCGTTTGTTTGTGGAGGGCGTGAAACGTTTGGAGAACTGCATCAACTGTGGATGCAGCAATACTGGATAATAAAAAAGTAGCGATTTGCGCTTTCTCAGGTGACTTGCAACTGTGAGCAAACTTTAAGAAAGTTTGAAACAAATGAAATGAGATAATGCACTAGATCTGCTAAGCCGCATGCTTTCGTCAGAATTCCACTCTAACGAGTTGCACCTTCCCAAAAATGAAAAAAACAATTGCAAAGCAGTTGATAAAGGCCTGACTTCAGTCCTGGCTGTGCAGCATCAGATGACCGTATCTTTAATTTTTGTTTCAGAAAACTATCAAGCAACCAAATTTCTTCACTTCATCCGCTGGCGTTCAAAGGACTCAGCCTTCTCAAAGTTCTGTAAGTAAACCAATTTAGTCAAGTGTCACGCACTGCCGTGTTGAAAGAACGAGTTGTGCATGTAAGATATGTCAAATTTACTTACATGCTTCATGCGCTACACTTTTCGTTATAACAGTTGTGTTTGAACAATATGGATTGCACATAACAGAAAATTTAGCCTCGTGGCAAAGATTGAGAGTAGCTAAAATCCTGAAAGCAAAAGTAGTTTTGCTAAACTATATTATTTACAAATAGGAAATTACAAGGAAAAGGTCTCTTTAAAAATAGGTTAGGACATTTTTTAAGTCTGTTTTAAACTCGTTTATAGTTCCCTGCATTTTACTGCAATCCGCAAAGCTCTCGTTTTGAGAGGTTTGAAGCTTTAATTTAAGACTGTGGATCCCACCCTCCCCGTTTCTTCCCATTCCCGACTGACTTCCGAAGTGAATCAGCCTGGTTCGTGCGTTTGACGTCGCTGTACGCGCGCTCTCATAATTGGTTAAATTGTGAAATTGCGTGAGGTTCAGGAGAAATGCCTGCATTGGATCGCAATCGCTCACCTGGGAACGAGTGCCGTGGCGCCAGAATGTACGGAGTCCTGCAGAAGGGAATTGCGTCATAAATTTGATCCGGGTTCGGTTTCCGCGATTGACATATTTGATTCTAACAAATGCTGTGACAGGTTTCAGTGTAGCTGACTTACTCGGCTAACCACACATGGCAGTAATGGCACCTTGTGAACACCAGAAGGTCTATGTATGCCCTAAGCAAAAAATGGCACTTTGTGAATGTCACAAGAGAAGTAAAGAGAATCCCGCGTCCGCCAAGCAGGACGAACATTCCAATGAACCATTTTGAAGGAATTCGACTTAAAGTATATTCACTACTGCTACTGTGCTTATGAAATCACAATCTGACTGCGTTCACTTTCCGATTTTAGATGTAAAAGTAAGTAAGTGTATTGCTTTTTTTGCGACAAAAATGTTTCACAAAAGCAACCTTAAAATGTTATAAACTTTTTCCACTGATAACGATGCGCCTACCCTGAGTTAGTGGCCCATGTTTTGCAAACACAAGACACTAACTTCTTCCAAGTAGGATTGCAAGTAGACGCTCACCATTTGACACCCCATCGAAATACAGTATGAAAACCAGGTCTGGGGTGAAAAGAGAAGTCACTTTCAAGACTGTGGAAATATGCAACTCTGCCCCTTAGGCGCAAAATTTATTCAAGCGGAATGTCACGGCTGTTCAGCATGTCGAAAGCTGTAAAAAGGCAAGAGGTTTTATGTCGTTAACTTCAACCAACTTTTTTCCAGTTGTGGACGGTTGGAAACGTGCCAAACTCTCTGTTGCTCAGTACATGCTTTGACATTTTTGAAAGGTTTTCTTCGCAATTGCAACTTTAGTTTTTGTTGTGCTTCTGCTTTTCCCTCTTTTTCCTGAGGATGTCGCTTGATCTAAAGTTTATTAATGGCATGCTTTCTTCACGTATGAATAGAATTCATACTACCATAAAGCTGAATAAAAAAGTTTGTCACTTAATGGGTTCGAACTTTAAGCATCTGCATACAAGCAATAAGATTTCTGCTCGAAACAAATGGTCGTTTATTTCCAGGTGGACCTAAGACCTCTGGTATATTTTTAAAATTAGTCTGGTTATTGGAATGAAAGCAAAGAAATCGAAATACCCTGAATGTTTTTCNTCCCTGATTACACCAAAAGCATTGTTCAGCATTCCTATTCTGTAAATCCTAGGCCACCTGTGCAGGCTTGCGACTTGGACCGAGACAAACTCATCTGCGTTCAGCCTCTTGACCCCAGATCCGTCCTGGGAGCTCGGATCTCAATGAACAATTTCCGTCAGGGGTCGGAGAGTCAAGCGGTCTTGGCTGTGTTGCTGTTGTGGCGGCAGCACGATCGCCATGATTTACTTCTCCTGTGTCGCCGTCGCCGAACCGCGTCCGAACTGCTGCCTCGAGTCTTTTTTGTCAATTGTTGCGAAACTACAAATTCATTGCGTTTTCGACAAGTGTTCGACGTGAAAATTCTTGCGCTTTTCGGCAACCAAAGCGCGGTCGATAGGTTTTCGGTCAATGTCTGGAGTCGGTGGCAGCTGTCCACTTGCGTAAGTCGCTGCTGGTGCTTTCGCTTGTTGCGTGACCACATGGAAGAGCAATTGTCATTGCCCATCATCGGCTGCATTGAGTGACGGGTCTGACGTAATGCATCCCTACACGCCCCCTGAAACTATCAGACGAAGACTGATCGGTGGTCATCGGTCAGAGCTGTTCGCCACTGTCTTGCTCTGCACTCAGGAAGACAGGGTTTCTGTCTTGGTTTGATGACCCGTTTTCGTGCGCACTACGCTTAGTCACTCAAGGGGCTCTCTTGAGGATGCATGCTGAGGTCCTCCAGGCCTGCTCTGCTCCTTGTAATTGATTGCGTGGACCACAAAGTTTGTTTCCATTGCCTGTAGGGTTGGTTGCTTACATGAAGCTTGAATCCTCTGTTGACGAAGCAACTCACCAATCACCTGTCGCAGGTTTTTAAGCAGGATGTTTTCATTGAGAAAACAACCAAGTGCAAGAAAATAACTTTGCTATTTCGTTGTAACAATGTTTCAGAAACCAAGTATTTNCTATATTCACTACTCCCAACTTTTAAATTCACCCAGTAAAATTATTTTTTGGTGATTTGCACTTCTGTGCTGTACTAAAAGTTTGATAGTATTATGTTTGCTTATACATTAAGCACTGAAACCATACGGTTTTAGAAAAACTTGCATTTGTAAACAAATATAGACTTTCATGTTTTCGCAGAGTATTTATGGTGGTCTTGTCTTGAAAAAGAGAGAGATTGAAAGCAGTCAATAATTTTGATGCAATATTCAACTAATTTTGTCGCAAGTTAACTTACACTGCGCAAAGGAACCAATTTTGTTCAAATTCAAATTTTGTAAGCACGTGCTTCACAACTTTGTTGAAAGATATTATTTAAGACTTTGGTCTAATTTGTCTGTGGGGTATAAGTTTCAAAACATGAATACTTAGACCTGCGCATCTATTACTGGCGGCTTCAAATAAATTTGCAAAAAATTTGGGCGAAATATCTCGTGATATTATTTAAAACTTTTGAATTGCGCTACAAATATGCTTACCGTTCAAATAGCTTCCAAAACTCTTTCTTAACAACAGTTGTCATCCCTACCTGACTGTTGATCCTAACGTGACAATCAATTCTTTTCAAATGCCATCATCGGTGACCTTCTCAAAAGTTTTCTCAAAAACAACTTTTTTGACCGTGGGAGATGTCTTGAATTTTTGAAAGTTGAACTGGTTCAAATAGGACTTAGAAAAAACAAATAGTTATTTGTACGCACTGCGTTACTGCGGCCATTCGTCACGGCGCAGTATTTTGTTAAGCTTTTAATGAATAGAGGTCCAAACCTTTCGTGTTCCAGTCAGAACTTAAAAACCAAAGATTGTCAGAAGAATTTCTTGTTTGCAACAAACCTCGTTGATTTGCCAGTAACAAGCGCCAGCAAGCTTGCACTGGCTTGCTTTGGTTTTCTGCATCATTTGCTGCATGATCCGTTTTAGTTAAGCAGTTGATAAACGAGGATAGACTTGTGGTATGTTACGAGTTGTTCGGTCCGTGACAGTTCAATCTGTTCATTTCGTTGTTTGCCTTGCATGTTCTTTTTGAAATCTTGGCTTGTTGCGCTCAGGTAAACACTAATCGTTGAAAACTGATTCTTTGCTGCTTGAAACCTATGATGGCACGTGGCGCACTGCTGTCTGTTAATAAAGAAGCAGAACTCGATGCCTGTCAGAGGGATTTCGGGGAAAGGTAAACATGCGGACAGCGAAAGCTTGAAATAAACTGATCAGCTGATATGAACAGATGAAACCCGTAGTGCATACGTTGTCTGCAAGTTAGCGCTTCGTGCGCGAAATGAAATCGCCTAAACTGGTTTTGTTTTGTCTGTTTCGCTTGCCTTTTGAGCTACCTGTGGATAGCAATTTTTGCTTTTGGTCGGTGTTGTGACAACGCTCCCTGTCTGCGCATCTGGCCCTTATGCGACAAAAGCGTCACTGTGTGAAAAACACACCCAAACAGCGCAACGACAATTGTACAGTTAATTGTCTGATGCCAATCGACTGCACCGCTCTTGTCACTGGCCACGCAGCTTGTATTCCCGTCTTGTGTGTCTAGCAAAAATGTGTTCAGTCCGGCGGTTTAATGTTTCCTCTAACAAACGACGGTGAACTCCCGGCATTTTACCTCAGTGGCTTCCAGTGCTTTGATGACCTCGTACCACCTGATCTCAAAAATTGTTCAATCGGTCGCATTTCAGTTTATTTGCTGACTAAACGCCAACTGAACACAAGAATGAACGAACGGTCAGGGAGGCCACTCACTGGAATGCGATATTTACTTCTGTCATATGGTCGTTTTTGCATCCTAACCGGATAGCGGATCGAAGACCATGCACACAAATCCGAGTACGGACTTGGAGGACCCTTGTACCACATGGATGGTTTATGTGCACTGTTATTGCTGCGCGTTCCACAGGCTTGGGAATCCTAACCAACCTGTTCCTCCACGAATGTCGTGGGTTCTCTGTTTGCTCCAGGGTTTTGGGAAGTTTGCGATGTACCTTCGCCTGTTGACTGTACTTTAGACTTGCCGATGTTGAGGTCAAGGGCGGATCCAGCCAGTAAGGTTAGGAGGGACGATTTCAGTGATATTTGGTTGTCAAGTCTCATTACGAGTTCACTACTATAAGAGAGATGAAGTTTACTTCACAACGCTGTTGTAACAAAACAATGGACAGCAAAATAGTCTAATATCGCGAATGCTGTTGGCCTAATTGTAAAAAATCATGGTGAATAAAGTTACTTTCGTAGGTTTTAGGGGGGGCGATCGCCCCAATCGTCCCCCCCCTGATCCGTCCCTTGTTGAGGTCAAGACTCAGGAGAATCAACGTATGTTTCAGAACCGGCCTTTCTGCCTCTGAAGGAGCAATCGGTTTTCGATGCGCTAGAAGTGGTTGAACTGTGGCTGAGTGCGTAGTGAAAAATATCCCGTTTCTTCTTGAAAATTCAGCTGTAACAATATAAATTTTTCCGACATAAACTCACAAGATACATTATTTTGCGTGATGCAACAGTGTTTGAATTGCAGATCATTCTAAATCTGGATAACGGACATAGCTTTTATAAAATTATTGTGTTCTGGTGCTCCATTCTCGGGTGTTTGACTAAAAAAGGAACGAACAAAACCATAAATAAACATAATATCTTAATTTTCCAGAAGTAGCATTTGAAAAAGGCTGATCTTATTTTCTAGAAATTTCCAAAAGTAGCAAAGTAGGTGCAACTGACACATTGTTCGTCAAACGAGGTTTCTACTGATACGTTTCAAGTTCTTACCTACACCACACGTTTCAATCAGATCAACAAGAGCTTGTTGACAGTTTTGGTCTTTCATATAAAATTCGTCCGATGAATAGAAACTGACTGCACGATTTCCATTTTTCTGTGGACAATGGTGAAGTGAAACTAGAAAGTTGCCTGGAACATTCAACAGTTGGTATTGTCGACGAAGAATGCATTTTTCGAGGGGAATGCTGTGACGTCCCAATCAAAATAAAACAATTATGTAGCCAAAAACCGCTTTACAGTGTCTTGCGAGACCCAACTATGCCAATAAACTCTATTAATCTTTGTTTTTCAGATCGTTAAATATCAACCGTTTGCCAAAGATCGATCCAAACGCATTCACTTACTTAACTAATCTACAAGAACTGTAAGTTTTCGCGTTTTGTTCTTCATTCTTTTGTTGTGTACGCACTTTCATCCTACGAAATAGCATATACCTTCTTACTTTCCAACGAAAACTACATTTATGTGTTAAAAAAGATATGGGACACTAATAAATTGCTGCTAGGCTAAGTAGCCTAGGTGTAGCACTGTTAACTGTGAGCGACTCGCCTTGGCTTGTTTAGCTAGAACTGCGGCTGCTGGTTTACAAAATTTAACTTTATTGCAGCAACCGGCGGCTTTTCCCCTATGGCCTTGCGCAACTCAGTAGTATGAGGTCTATATCCTGGCGATTGCGCGTTTTGTAGATATTCTGATTTGTTCCGGTGCAGATTAGACAAGTTCCTCTACGCTGCTTTCTATCGCCAGGTAGCACATAGTTAGTACTTGGCTTGGGTATGTGGATGAAAGCAGCAGCAGATTCATACCGATATCTAAACTGTACAGTGAAAACATTTTGTAAATTGTTAGTTTGTATACAGCAGTCGCAGCATTTTTTTCCATTAAAAAACGAACCTTTGTTCATGAAGGCAATATATTTTTCAATCATTCTTGGGAAAAAGATTTCGCTTGCTTGGTCGACGCTTATAAGGGTTTATTTCCATGAACCGGACGTACTTCCACAAATTTATCAATCTTCCAATTTGCTTTTTAGTTTTTCTGAACATTGAAAGAAAGTTAAAATAATCAATATTACACCATTTTTAAACTTAGGAAAACGACATTTCACCTTAGAAAGTGCTCTAAGTAAGATTTTAAAGCTAACCTTGCACATCTGTTATTGTTCACGGAAAGGCTCCGAGCAGGTCGATCTCACTCGTCGTGGTGGATAGTTTGTGCGTAACGCCGTGCTTCCGGATGCCGCTCTGCTTTCTTGCGGCGCCGGCGTTCCTGATTCACTTCACCGCTTTTAATTAAACTGTAAGGGCAAAGTAGATTACATGTTTTTGATAGAGAGCTTAAATGCCAGTAAACGATGCACTCCAAACCAGGAGCTAGTATTCAGTCGTTACCGAGCCGCTACGTTGCGCGTTACCACATTCTCTTGGCGTCGCGTTGAAAAGATACACTTAATTTTCCATTTATTTGTGAGTATGCAAGTAAAATTTAATTAAACCTTCTAGACAAAAATTGGTCCAAAACGTCGTGAAAGCTCCGTGAGTTGGATAAAATATCAAATCCAGTTTGTAAAAATTATGTGTTGAATGACGTCTTCAACTGCCTATATTCCAATCACAGAAATAGGCATGCCAAACGACACAATGCGATTCTTGACCAGTGGTACTGCTTATGTTTTCAACGGTGCAATTTTCGAAGGCGTAAACCGGGTTGTTAAGCAGTCTCGTGTCATGAACCATTTAACCCAGGTTCGATTTTTGCTTTCAGATATGTTTCTGTTACGAAGCACTCGTCGAATTTTATTTCCAATTGGTTCAAACGGTTCGATTGCGGTTTGACCTTTCGATCAGAGTTCATTACTCATCTAATACTTATTGAGCGCCATTCGCATGTACAGTAATTCAAAAGACGGTAGCGTTTGATGCACATTGGAAGCTTTACTTCACACAGGCTAGGCAGCAAGTTGCAAAATCGTTACTAATATTTCCATCGCGGAGATGATACAAACAACGTTATTAGCGAAATCACCAAATCGTGCGTCGCACAACGCACGGGCAACTCGCGTTTGCGCATAGCTAAGACCGATTGAGCTCGCATGTGTAAAGCAGTCTGTCTCAGGCAACCTGGGTGCATTTTACGAAGCTTGCTACTATATCTTTACATATAATTTTCTCTGCAACTTAAAGCTGTAAATTTTACTATTTCCGCAGAAACCTTGCGTCGAATTTGATCAACCGGTTAATGTACGGCTCCTTCAACAACCTGCATAACCTGCACACCTTGAAACTGGCTGACAACCGCTTGGCGCAAATTCCCGTCAAAGCCTTAAAACAAGTGTACAATCTGGAATACTTGTAAGTTGATGTTTAGTGACTTTCCACATTTGGCCGGTGACCATAATGAAAGAGAACTTTGAAACGCTTACTACGCTATTTGTTTGAAATGTTCGCCAAATGTTGTAATTACGGTACATTTGCAAATTCAAAAAAGTTTAGGTGCAGTTGAAGTACCTCAGCGATTTTTGAAGTTCAGTAAGAAAAGACCTTCTTTCGTGTGTGTTATCGTTTCTGAAACTCCTCCAGTTTAAAACGGTATATAATTTGTGCAACCGCTGTTTAAGTGGAATTTCGGATTGGACCGCAATTCTGTTCTTTTATTAGAATATCTATGTCCGCCGAAGCATACATAATGATGTGTTGGAAATGCAATCAGCAAAGTTGGGCCAAGCCAGTTTTTTGGTGCAAGTTCCTCTTAAGTTGACAATATCGATCACAGAATTTTGGGTAATCCTTGGTGCAAAAAAAAACCTCAAAACTGAGTCTGCTCTGCTAAAAAACAGGTTGATGATGATTTATAATATCACGGCTAGCGAAAAGGAGCCGTGTTTCAACATGAAGAGGAATCAGCGCCACCAGGCGATCGTTGACCTGAACCACTTGACTCGGTTCAAGACCTCGCGAGTTTGTTTTGCTACGTCGTGTAATTAGAAAGAAATGAGGTTATCAACAGCTGGACTATAGCCCGGTTTAAACCTTATTACAGCTCACCGTCGAGCATACCAAGGTATTACAGCCTTCTAAGTTGTGTTGTCCCGTAGATGAAGTACGGGTCGCAATCGATTTTAATTAGATTGCGCTGCTGCACGGTCCATGCAACGCATGCATACCAGCTGCCTACCTTACACAGGCCGTTAATCGTGTAAGTTGGTATTGCTTTTGATGTGAATCTGTTTAGTAGATTCCAGCAATCCAAAGTCTATGTTCAGCAGTAATCAAGAAAGTAACTTGGATCCTTTCAATGAGCGCTAATCGAGTGCATCTTTTCCAACAGGGAAAGGGTACTTTCTCAAAACAACAGTTTTGAAAGCGTGCATTTTGTTGTTAGTTCGAACAGCGAGTGAATGGCAAATTACTTCCTCAGTTTGGATGAGAGTTGGTGAACTTTCTTAACGTTCAAAAGCAGAAAATCTGCTCTTCACATACGCCTACAGATTTAGGTGAGGTGTTAACATTAGACAACACAAAAATCGCGCCAAAGTTTCCTGTAACCATACTGTGCTAACACGATTAACTTGCAGCATATAGCGCTGCAAGCAAAGTCGAGCGCAGTCCGGCTGTAATAAAGTTAATAGAAAAACAAACAGATCGGGTGTTTGATTTTGTTCTAAACGTTACGAGTTGAAACCCGGTCTGCCATCCGGCCGCCGAGGCTGTTTTTGCGGTTTTCAAAAGCGGATTAGTTTATCTTTTTTAAGGTTGACCGACGGTCGGTTACGTCGCGTTGAAGCGCTTTTTGTTCTAATTCTCCAACATCCAGAAATATTTAAGCACTACCTCGCGCGACTAACGAAAAACCCAAGCTTTTTGGTTTTTCTGTCAACAAACCATGCAAAAATATTGTTTGGGTGTCTACGCGAGACCAAGACCGCGTTTGTGGGACTAGCACATGAATGTGTATACAACACAGGTTCGCCACCTTGACCTTTACTCTTTGACCGGTGCCTTCGATGGATAGTGGCCCACACGCATTCTCGGAATGCAGCACGTTCGGCGGTCAACCTCAGGAGTGATGAAACATGTGGTTATTTTAACCCGAAAAGACCTGAAATCACTTACACGGCCAGCCTTATCACATCCCTAGCAGACAACGCGTTACACTGGTTCTGGAAGGGTCAAATTTTCGCGTGGTTGCGTCAGTTCCCTGCGTTCATTTTCGAGACGCCGCCATGTTCTGGTAAATCGAACATTGTCTTTCAATGGGTGCGGAAAGAAGTAAGCCGACGTTTGTCAGCAAAATGCCACCTGCGGTTCGCTGACGCGCTCCTCAGCCGTCAGCTTATTGTCACGCACCGCGTAGTACTCCATTTCCTACACGCCACCAACGGCAGGAATCGCGCTATTTCCTGTTTTCGGAAAACTTCGCGCAACTGAAAGCAATTCCGAATACCTGCGGCCGATTTGGTGAAGAAGCTTGTTATCGGGAGGTCGCTGTAACAGATAGTTTTTGCCTGTGGTATTTGACCCTGAACGGGCTTGTTACGTACAAATCTCTCCGTGAAAAACCTTGCAGTCATTTTGAGGTTGCCCTTCTCGTCTTAACGAGTGTTCTTCTGTGAACGCTGTGATATTTTACGCTCGGTGAGTCGTGACGCAGTCAATTGGCTTGCCATACTAGACTTTTCATGAGGGTTTGCGTTACTTTTATTCAAAACATAAGTGTGTGAGATTGACATTACTTTCCAATACACTCACGTCTTAACATCGAAAGGTCAATCGAGGTTGAACTCACATTCCTTCGAGGGATAGGTTCCCGGCGATGTGCGCAGGTTCTGGTGCTCAACGTTATCGAAAAGCAAGCTGCGTCGCAAGCGTAGCTTATGAGATGGTGAACTAACAACTGGACGCAGCTGCTTTCAAACGGAGCTGAAGGTCTTAAGACGCATTGCGATGCTATAAGCGCGGTGGTCGCTGGTGTTTCCAGCACCTGGGAAGTTCTTCATCTGTGTTCGTTGTGTTCGCTGAGATCTTGCAGAATTCATCAGGCCTGATGCCTTGAAAACCTGCTTTAAACGCTGAAGTGATTAAAGTTGCAACAATGGACACTGCAATGCACTCGGATGCAACCGCTCAACTGTCGCCTTCTGTTCTTTTTAAACATGTTCTTGTTTGAAAAGGGGCCTACATAAGCGTATTTATTGATGTTTCTTTTCCGCTTTTCTTCGAAAACAAAATACGTTCCAAACATTTGCTACGTTTGTGTTTCCATGATACTCACGATTGTATCGAAAACATATATCGCAACGTGCGCGTAGGTTGAGCAAAGTGCTCAACGTCGTTTGACAGAAGTTATACAAAAAGTGCTCAAGGGTGCTATGTAACTAACTGCACTTGCCTATGGTCTATTCATTTGATCAAAGTAGATAATTAGATTTCTATTATATTTTTTTACACATGCACGTTGGCAACGCAGCAATTTTATCCCTGTACTCTTTTGCAAACGTGAGCAAAGGTGAAGGCGACAGACATCTCTGAAACCAGATCAAACATCGTCTTGATTACGCTTACAACAAAAACATTTCAGACGTTGACAAGGGTAAGCGTGCAAAGAAAAACATAAACAAAATCGCTTTCGAAATTCAAAATACTGAAGATTTTGACGAAAACCGTGCTACTTGAAAGTTGTTCAGAGTGACCTGATCATGTCAAACTGAAACCTAAATGTGTTTTTTATTTCTACAGTTTGGAGTACTTAAGTATATCAACTTTCTAATTGTTCGAGAAGCGCTTCATTGACTAGGTATGCTGTCGCTTGTGCCAGCGACATTTGATTCTCTTAAGGTCAGTTACAAAGCAAATGAAATGAAGAAATTATTTTCCCGATANCAGCGCTTCCTTAGAGCTACCAGACGCTGAAATATGAATAACCGAAACGCTTGTACCGCTTGCTGACAAAGTCTTGAGATCTTTAGTCAGCCCCATATTGAAAGCTTGTCACGACCTCAGGTTTCGGGCAAAGCGAATATTCTTCACATCACGATTTACTGCATGAAAGCAAAACATATTTATTTGATTTGATATTTTTGAAACGTTCTGTAGTGGAAACAAATTCAAACCGCTCAGCAGATTAACGACAAGTCAGGCGCATAATCACGTGTTCAGAAAACAGGATTCCCGTGACATGACTCTGGAAAAAAATGTACGTCTTTTCTTTTTTTTCGATAAATCTACTTAACTTGGTACTCCGGTTTGCCGCAACGTCATTTTCGCGTTATTTAGAAACCTCCAAACACCATCTTTTTCATGTTTTCAAAAAAAGTGCAGTTCGAGGATTTTGTGCTGTCCGTTTTTTTCCACACAAACATGTAGCACCTGCTTTTATATTTCGTGTATCCCATCACAATTACCTACCAAAGGCTATTGCATTTGTTTTTTCCAACGTAATAAAGTAACTTAAAACATGAAACGCTTTATCATTGATGAGTAATATATTTTTACAGATAATTTTTAAAAATTCACGAGAAAACTTAATCGGGACGTACGCGTCGAATATTTTCGATGCGGTGTCTTTAGCAAATATACATGCATCTGTCCATCTGCGTTTCCGTGGCTGCTGTAGGTCATGCATTTCATCTATTTTTGAGGAATGACAACCGCGTTTTCGGAAATTTGTGATATTTTCATTAAAATGCTTCGCTTTTGCAGGGATCTTTCCGTGAACTACATCTACGAAATTCCAGACTACGCCTTCGTCAATTTAAAGAAATTGCAAATCTTGTACGTACAAAGGCTGTGCTTTGTAATGTTTCGATCGTGCGACCGCCTCTTTTGCTGGTGGCTCTGTAAGCATTTTTTACACTTTTATCACCTTTATCTCGAGATTGACACCACAAGCTCACATTTTTTGTTCGTACAGAATTTTCTTTTCAAAAGTTCACAAAAGAAAACATTGTTAGAGCCTGTTGTTTTTCGGTCATTGCCCGAATTTTTTTTAAATGACCGAAAAAATCAAGTCAATTCTGTCTTAATGCCTTTTTCAGTCATAAACGATGTCCGAAAATGACAGAAAGTTTGTGAGCTATTTCGGACAAGTGACTGAAATGTCTCAGCGAAGAAAAAAAACAGATTAAAGCACCTAACGCTGAAGCATTTCCCGGTTTCGTCTGAACTAGGACTGATTGCAAATGGTGGAAACAACGGAAACGCCCAACTGTGTTGCAGCAAAAAGTCATCAGTCAGCCCGCGGCCATCAAGACGCATCTTGCCGGCGCTTGTGTCTGACTTACGGAAATTCATAGCTACTCGCTTGCTAACTTTGTCCGGATTGAACAAGAGAAGATAAAAAAAAATATTCTTTTCGACTGAAGCTCCTGATGCCAACAGTCTTTTTCAAAGGCCTCATTTCGATAAAAGATGTTTATCGGCTGAAAACAAAAATATGTGGAGTTTTAACCGTAACCGAAAATGTATTAGAGCTGTTATGACACTGTTTTGTCAAATGTTTTCAAACATCCCTCAAACATTTGTTGGAATGGTAACCAGTTATTCTCATACGGCAATCGCATGCTTAGTGGATGTCTCTGTTTCGTTGCCCATTTTCTATGCTTTAAAATATTTGACCTTGTCACAAGAGTTGTCGCTTGTCAAACGCTCGCCGCATTTAAAGCTGAAAGCTGACGAGCCTTCTAGAAGCGTCGGAACACTTGAGGTTTGTGAGATTTCACTTCCCGGCTTTTCACTGAGAGACCAACGGCGGCAGAAAAAAACTATATCAAACAAAACATGTGTAATTCGTGTTATGTCGGTTACGAACTTCAGTAATTTTTCACAGAATGTCACATATCTCTGAAAGTCAGAATGTTCAAACCTCAAACTATTGTTTTTTAAGCTAAAAAGTGTCGAGGACATGTATGTGCAAGGGACAGCCATTCTAACATATGTGCGTTTCAGCGTTAAAAGCTTAAAATGTTTGTTTGATAACGTAACTACGCGTCAGTGAATAGAAAAATGCCGTCCCAAAAAATGACGCATGCTGTATAACTAAGCAACTTAGTTCATCATACCTGTTGCCCTCGATTTTCACATGCCTTCCTACTGCTCCATCGTTCCCAAAAGCTGTAATTGGTGAGCAGAATGTGACCATCAGATAAACGAGCCATTTCGGAAATCTAGACAAAGAACTTACGTTGAAGTCAGATATGCTTTCCACTAAAGATTTTTGTCAAGATTGGGAATGAACTGGATTTTGAATTTTTTACAGTTTTGCTGAAGTTTCCAGTTATGATAATTAAAACAACCTTCTCAGTGATGTCTTCATTTCCGCAGTTTGGCACGACACAACTATAAAAGTTTCACCACTGGTAAAACCTGGTAGAGTACTTGCCTTTTGATACCAGCGCTTTTCTCAAGTTGTTCTGATTTTTACAGGATTTTGCGCGAGAACAGGATTGCAACCATCGGCGACCACGGATTTAGCAATCTGCTGCATTGCCGCTGCTTGTGAGTTTTGCTCTTCCATCTTGACTGTTCTTGTCCCTCTTCTGCGTGGGCACAGTTTGTACCGGTAGTTGTCAAAAATGATTTTGGTTTATTTTGCGAATGATGGAAACCTTTTTTCAGCGATCACCATTTTTACAGTAGTATAAATTGAGAAGTGTAATCAAGATTTCGCTCATCTGTTGTTCATAAAACATTGCTTCTTCATGGCTTTTAACTCAACTTATTTTGCAAAGAACGTTCAGTTAATCAACTCAGGCTCATTGCATAGCTTTATCATTTTTTACAATGTTCTTTTTCACGAGTATCTCAGGAAAATAGTGTGCCTCAAATAATTTGCTCTCACGGAAATGTTAAACCTAGAATTGCGCTGATTATATTTCTCACCACCAATGGATCTATTCGACCGCTAATGTTGGAAGCAATTAAAATGCGAGCTGGTGTTGGCAGAGCAATTCATTTAGGCCTGTGAAGTGAAATGTAACAGAGATATTTCGGAAATTTTTTGACACAAACATTAATTTTACCCTGAAATCGAAAGAACACGCAAGCATACATCAAGTCACGATTTTAATTAACAACGTTATATGAACGATCATTCTCTAAGCAGCAGTGTAGTTTTTTCTTGCTCATTATCGCGACCGGTTCCAGTATATTTATATGACACACGATCGCCAATAGTGGCAAGTCAAAGCGGACTCCTTGCTTTTACAAACCAAAAATAACACAGTTCCACTTGACGATTGGCTCTGTTTGGGCGTGTTCCTTGTCTGACGTTAAATTGGTTACCGGAAACAAAGGTTACCTGCCAGAACTGAAAACAAAACCCGCGAAGGTCTGTTTTGATGGAGAGTATAAAAGCACTCATTTTACGTTGGCTTGCGTTCACCTTTCAGTAGATAAAATTTATCATTTGTGTTTAAATCTTTTCTGCGCTGCGTTACGGTGTCTCTCGTGCTAATCGTGTGTATTGAGTTGATTGCACACGTGTATAGTAGTTCATGGTGAGGCGTGTTGTGCAAGTTGCTTGCTTGCACAGACTTTATAAAAATAAATAATCCCAGTAGTGTTTAAATTAAGCGCATTTTTTTCCTGAAATATTTATGGAACTGAAATATATGGCACGGTTTCATCGAATTTTCATCCCTCCCACATCAACAACAATTCTAGAGTAGTTTCAATAAAGAATAACAGCGGTTTGAAGCATGAGGGACGTCGTTTTCACTGCAGGTCGCTAATTTGGATGCCCGGGTTATATCAGCCATTTCAAAATCAGGAGCGTGCGAACCTATCGCCGAAGCAAGCCTTTGTTCCTGCTGTTTGTTTTTGCAGACACAACCACAGAGCAGCGTAAAAGAATAGAGCTTTGACAACAGCAGCGAACAATTTATCGCGGAACATTAACCGCTGTAAATGAATATCGAGGCCTGACATGCTGAGCGGACCCGAGGCGGAAATCGTTATCGTTTACGGTCGCTCTAGCGTAAAAGAAATCGGTCTCGCCCGTGCCGATTACGTCGCGACGCGTTTGCCTTGTAAAAACAAAGCAGTTGGTTTCGTGTCGTCCGATTCCTCCAGGGTTGAATTTGCAGCTGGGATACCCCGCTGGCGGCGGCTTGAGGCCTTGCTTGAGGACGGCCTCTGGCAAGTTTCAAGGCGTGGCGCCTCGTCTCCATCGGTTTTTGATTTTCTCGCTTGCTCGACAGCTTTATTCTCTTTTTTCTCTTTCTGTTTTGCTGTCCACTGTGACCAAATTTTTCTACATTGACCCCAAACGCGTGTCTAAACGGCGACGTCACGGGGCACCGATAGGTTAGGCCATTCCTGGTTTTAACAGTCGTGACAGCAGTCCGGTTGTTGTTTTATGTCTTTGAATACAAAAGGCAAAGCTTTGAAAATAGAGATGTTTAAACCAAAACCAGCTTTTGCTGAAAGGTGATAGAGGCAGTTTTGGGCGAGTGCTCATCGTACAGGAATTGCGTGGAACACCTGAACAAGAAAGGAAGTGAAAGGGTTTGACGCGATGTTTGTTTGGTTTTTCTAACAAAGCAACCAACAACTGCTTCGGCAGTTTTGGATCTTTTTGCCTCCCAGGAAACACGCTTTTGCTTAAATTTTGACAGCCCTGTTTCTCACCCTTCCTTCCCGTCGTTTGCAGGGAGAAGCTTTCTCCGCGGGGTCTCGCGCCTGTCGCCGCGAGTGGTATTTTATTTTTCGCCGAGTGATTTATCGCCGCAGGAACTGACGTGTCGCCTAGCAACGTCATGTTCTCGTTGAAAATACAGTAGTTGCTTGCATGCTTTAGCAGAGCGGCTTGACTTGCTCCCTTTGCAGCCGAGCGCGGAAACGTTATCAGTTGGTTCCGATGACTTTCTCCAACGAAGATCTCGACACTTACGTAAATGCGAGGTGTCGGGCGATTTCAAGCCTTACACATTTCAGAGCTTTGCTTTCCTTAGGAAGCGCCCCGGTTGCTTAAAGTGTGCGTCGGTCAAGGTTTAAAACGCATCTGACCAATGGTAGCGTTTCATCAAGAGGTCACCTCCGTCACACGACCGCTTGGACGTAATGGGCTCATCCAATTTCGAAGCGCGCTCTCACGAACTTATTACCTAAGATGGATTTGGCACACACGACGTCGCAAAGCGGTACTTCGAGCTCCTCGTTAAAGTGGTATTGCACAATCTTATGAACAAACCGTGTGTTTTTGCGCAGCTGTTGTTGTATCAAGGCCCTTTTCTAAACTCATGAAACACTCGAATGCACGGGCGATGTGGCAAGCCTGCGCACAGCTTAAAGGACTTGTTCCAGAACTAAAAGTACTGTCTTTGCAACCTAACATTGTGACTGCCATCGTGGTTGAACAATTTCCCGCGATGTTTTGGAATGACGTTACTGGGCCAGAATATCCAGCAACCAAAATTTTTTTAGTCATAAAGCTTCTGCTTACTGACTGAAACGCCAAACGACGTTTGCGAGCAAAGCTAAAGTCGATGCAAGACGCTGCTTAGGTGGTAGATTCTTCAAAAAAATGTTGAGTTGACAATGGCAGCAACAGATTTTGCAATACTCCGTGTCGTTTTGCTGTAGCAATCCTTGCGAACTTTTTGCGGAACTGCATTTCAACAAGTACCATTGCAATTACGTTGAGCCAGTCCTAGTGTTGCTGCAAGTTTGATAGAAATTCTGGTTCCAGTTGTTTCTGGCTGTGAAAATGTTTTCTGATGAATTCGCAATTAGTTGTTTGGCAAAAAGCACAAATCCATCAAGTGGGGAGGCATATCGCTGGCTGCAGCATTGGCCTTGCTGAGCGCGTTGAATACTGTTAATATTTTGCTTATTGCGGATGTTGTGACAAGTGGATGACAAACTCCGACCACATAACTCGGAGCAATCAGCTAAAATTCAAGCGTTGATGTGTTGCAGAGCGGGATGAACGCAAAGAAAGTTTGATTGTGATGTTTATCAATTAACCTATAGTTGCCAGTCGTCAGTCTTAAGGCCTTTTCAGTTATGTGAGTGAAATGATGGTTGTGCCATATTTGCGTCCAGCGACACTACTGCGCCCTCTTGAGGGAAATCGATTTATACTTGCACACTGTTAAAAGCTCTCAATTTGCTGTAAGCTTTCAAGGTACCAGTCGAAGGTTTCTGCTTTCATCTTTTTGTGATGATTCATACTTGCACAATCTACATTCAAATAACTAGTCTCCACACAGGTGAAGAGTTTGAATAAATTAGCACATTTTAATAGGAAACCGATTTCACGCGAAACTACGCATCGTCGGTCCTACAACCTGCAAGCAACGCTTACGGGTGAAACGTTGAAAGACTAAAGCTAGAGAAGAGAAAGTTTGCCTCAAACTATACAATAAAAACGATGTGACTCGTCCGCACATACAAACTTTCCCCAAACCGTCTCTAGAATACAAAGGTATTTTTCAAACACTTAACGTGATATAATCGTAAATTTAAGTCTCAGCCATTCAGCAAAAAAACTTTTTTGTTAAGATTAAGAAAACGTGGAAGCATCTTATTCACAACTTTTCGCATTTAACTTATGTTTATCTCTATTTTGAGATTAAATGGTGTTTGTGCATCTTGCATTCCATATACATGCAAGCTGTTGCTCGGATCGCCTGCTCCACAGATCTCCTCCACACGCGCAAGCGCGGATGCAGCCAGTAGGTTTAGTGTTTTGTCACAAACTGCTGTGACAAAACAATTGACGGCAAAATGGCCTTACATCTCAAATGCTGTTTTCCCAATTCTTCAAAATCATGGTGAAAAAAGTTGCTTTCGTAGATGTTGGTGGGGGGTCGATCGCACCAATCGCCCCCCCTTGGATCCGCCCCTGCACACGCGTGTATGTAACGAGTAACTCAAACCGAAGACGTTCACGTATAAAGACGGAGGATGCTGGTGCAAAGAAATCTCCCTTAAATGAGACATATTTTTTGTCAGAAACATGGACTTCAACAACCTGACTGCTTATCCGATCAGTGCGACTAACCTCACCAAGCTGCGAGAACTGTACGTATACTGTAGCTTTATTTGTATTATGTTAAAAGTCACCTCACCCAACCATGTTTTTCTTCACCTTGATTTAAACATAATATAATTTTTTTTCTTTGTTGTGTAACGCTCAGCTTGCCTTTTACCGGCGGGCGTATCCTCTACGATTGAAATAAAACCAAATTGGTACAAAAACATTCACAAAACGCAACAACTGATCAATATGTCAAGAATTACGATGAAAAAAGCACATTTGTAACCGCTCTCAGAGCACCTCGCCTGGAAGCAGATTTTGTTCGTATAATCCCACCATGCAACTGGGATTTTTCGATCTGCATCTGATCTTTTGTAGCTCTTTCCATCAACACGCATTGATGATATTATCCATTCCCCATTTCAATAAAGTGTAGTTTATGTGGAAACGTCACCTCACGAAAGAATAAGATTTGTTTTCATTAATTTCATGTAGAAATATAGATAATTTGCCTTTTTTCAAAAAATTTTTTATTCCCAAAACAAGTCATTTTGTCTTCCTCTTCTTGTGCTGTCGCAGTTTTATCTGAAACATATTTTTAATGATTTTTCAGAAAGAACAAAAAACATAAATAGCACGTTTCGTTTCCAAACCCAGCTAACCTACCCTGTTCATTAAATTCCATTTATTTTGATCATGGCCTTATCGACTTCACAGCAAATAGCAGGTAGCAAATTTTACGAACCTGAAAAAGCACAGCTTCATGGGACCGATGGTAATTTTTTTCAAGTAATTTTCGCTGAAAAACCAAATGGTGCCCATGAAACAGCATTGGGTGATTACGTCAAAGATGTGTACGGTGGACCCATACGCGTACGGGAAGGCATTTTACTGGGGGGCGGAAAAATTTTTTCCTGAAAATAACAATTTGCCCTGAAAGTAACTTTTTTAGTTTAATCCGAATGGGGCCTGAAACCTCTTGTAAATCTGATCTATACAGTTGAATTCGTTTAT
>JGI24159J19872_10000628_pt1 | contig 33337 bp, 25 predicted proteins | sample Ectturendosymbi4_FD_19872 | JGI IMG/M metagenome (IMG submission 19872) | reverse complement strand
AAAAACTGTCATTGCAAGAATCAAATCAATTAATCGGAATTTATGATGCCGACTTCAGGTTTTTCGGGAAATATTTGGTTCTTAATCCCAATTTCCACGGGGGGAAAACGGGCATTTGCCCACCCTGCGAACGCCCATGCAATCATTGACTATTTTATATCAGGTTCCACAAACGAGGCCAGCTCATCTAATGAACCGAAGAAACATTTTTGACTAATTGTTAGCACAAGTTAATTTTTTAGTGTGCAATACAAAAATATTTTTGGCGATGATTTTCAATGAAATCAAGTGTCATGTCAACACCTCTTCAGGTCTTGTGGGGGGGATGCATCCCCTGCATCTCCCCCTGTGTCCGCGCCTGATGTTAGGTTTATTTTTTTAGAGTTGATGCCGGCTGCTTAATGCGCATTGCACACCTGTGACACTAAAGCATTCAACACTTAGGCTGCACTTTCAAAAACTGGAACGTTAAGGAAACGGTGGTTGGTCAATTCGCTCTCGAATATCTAAATAACCATTCTTTGCACGCAGGCTATTTTAACTACGTTCTACACAAAACTACAATCGCGAACAAATTGAACCATGCAGAAACAAGGGACCTCAGTTTAAAATACAAGTAGTCGGTAATTTGTTCAGGGGCTTCACATGAAACATAGATCAACATAACGTATTTTTATGAAAATCTAAAATAAAGCATAAAAATTTCGTGGGAGACTTGATTGCCAGGTTTGTCCCCCACCCTGGTTGCGGGCCTAATTCAATTTACACGCGCATTAAACTCTGTGACACACAGATTTGATCTTCTATTGCTTGACCATTCTCTTGAGTACTGTACACACAGCGCGATACTTGCATTGATAAAGGCGATTGCTAGCCTACAACAATCGACTCAAAAGCTAAATGAACTCTATATGGGCGTTTCTGTAGTCTGTGTTTCATTTATATTTGCCTGCACTGTAAAATAATTTTTCCTATATCATAACTGTTCAATGACTATATTTTTGAGGTCACGTGTTTTCTTTAACAACTTTTTACAAAAAAACATTTCAAGGTGAGGTTTTTCAAAATAGATCCTACGTCTGCAAAACAAGACCAAAAAATATTTTTAAAGTGCAGCATAAGGAGCGGTAGCGAATAGCGGTAGCTCGCTACTGTTTTTATTCAGGAAGGGCTGCGGTAGCGCCGCTATTAAATTTCCCAAATGGCGGTAGCGATAGCGACGCTATTAATGAAGTAGTGGTTGCCCACCTCTGGAATTCGGTAGGACGAAGTCATGGATTGTTGTCAAGTTGCTATAAATATCCATTCCGCCATAAAGCTGCCATACGCGTTCTTTTCGGCCTCAGCTGCTAGATTGAAATTCTCGAAGATTGCATTCGAAAAAAAGTGTTGAAGTTGCTTTCAGACAGTAGATGGGAGGCACATGTGTTGGCAGTTTCAGTAATCACAAGCTACTTTCTTAAAATTCTGGAGGCTTTATCAGATGATCAATTGCAAAAAGGTGATACTAGAAGAGAGGCAAAGAATATTGCAAACAAGATGTATGAAATACAACTGGTGTTGATGCTAAATTTTTGGAATGAAACTATGAAAAAATTTCATCAGACAAGTCAGCTTCTTCAATGTGAAAATGTTCTTGTAAACAGGTGCAGGTTTGTAGCCTGCTCATCATTGGCAGACCTGTTGCACACATCAAGAGATGAGTTTTGAGAGAATGGAATCGCTTGCAAACGACATGCTCCCAGATGTCGAATACAAAGAAACTGAAACACGTAAGCGAGCAAGAAAGGAACTATCCAATGATGGAAACGCATTAGAGGTCATTTTCAGTGCCAAGACAAAATCCGTATCTCAACTTTTTTTGCAATTGTTGTTTGTCGACAGAGCTTAATTCAGCAGTTCCATTCATATGTTTTTCATAGGTCCAAAGCAACCAAGAAAACATCTTTCACTCATATGGAACTTCACAAAACCATTAGAGAAAACATACTAGAAAGTGCTTTTTCAAATGTTGAAACTGCCTTTAAAATATTTTAACATTAATTGTTAACAACTGCACAACAGAGAGTTCTTTCTCACCCAATAAGGTAAAAAAAACAATAAGATCAGTTATGCCTTAAGAAAGAGTCGAATCGCTGCGTAAATTAACAGCTGAAGCAGATATTCTGAAAAGTATTTAACTTTAAGGATGTTGTCAGTGATTTTGCGAAAATCTGTATTATATGTCTATATTATAGCCTATGTCTGGTTAGACCAGGTATATCTAGAAATTTCCGAGTTCTAGATATCCCTGGGTGAGACAGGTCAAAAACTAAAATGGACACGTCCAGTGTAGAAACGAGTAGGCACTAAAACTGGGCAGTGCTTAGCCTTAATCCGACCTTGGTGCCAAAAGCACGACTTAAATCAAGACTCCTGTTTCACACGAAGGATTTTTTTGCCACATCTTATGATTTCTTTGACCAAAGGCTTGGTGGCAGCCGCAGACTAGTTTGATTTCCATTAAAGGCGTCGGTAATCATGTAGCTCACTTTTTGATTAGGGCTTTCTTAGTCCTCAGCCACTGATCCGTTCGTAGACTTTGTAGGCTATTCTGTCCAAGCACAGGGGCGCAAGGAGGGATGAACTCAGGGTTGCAACTGGGGGAAGCAACGCGGAAATTACCCTCCCCCTGAAATTTTCAAAAATATGTTTAGTTTTAGGTACAAGTTACAACCATTTCCCCCAAAAAATAGTACAAGTTACAATCATTGTGACCACCAAAAAATATCAGCTGGTTGCGGCCTTGTATGAACTTAAACAACTTTTCAGAAACCGAAGAGGTCCCTCATTACTAGAACCACAAAATGTATTTGCTAGATAAATATATGACTGTTCCCAACACTAAAATGTGGGGATTTTCCAAATAACAGCTAGTTTTGTGCGTTGGGTTTAAGTGTGTACTCCACAACTTGTAATTGAGCAAGTTGTTAAAAATGGGGTTTTCAGCACCGCGGTCTGAACAAGGATAAATTTGGAAACTCTTCCCTGCATGGTATGGTAGCATTGCTTATCTAACATAAGAATTTGTCTTGGCGTAGTCAAACTAAAGGGGTTGCACGTGATTAATATTTGCTCTACCGGTGTCACCCAGTTCTGTAAGAGATGGTTGGGACGTTCAAATGTTCCAACCAGGGTTCGAACATGGAGGCGCCACACTTGCTTCTTGCCCCAGGCGCCATCCAACTACGCCCCTGCTCTCAGCGCTTAGACTGAGCGAGATCATGCTGCTTATTATAGAGCAGAGGTTACTAACCTGGGGTACATTTGCCTATCCGAAGGGGTACATTGTGATGTTAGCAATAGAAGAGAAATGTGTATTTATATATCTTTTATTTCCAAATATTTATACATGTATCAGTGAATATTATTTCCAAAAGCCGTTATATGCTTATTTTTAGATATATCTGTGATTAATCATGATAAAATATTTTGTTATAAGAAATTTCAGGGGCACATGTTCATCTGTCGAAATGCTGAAGGGGTACATGCTTATCTTTCGAAATGATGAAGGGGTACATCCTCATCTGACGGTATGCTGAAGGGGTACATAGTCAGAGAAAGGTTGGGAAACCCTGTTATAGAGGAATGCCTGTTCTTACAAGGTCTAACGGATGCGTATGTGAATGATTTTTGTGTCAATTCTATTTTCTAATATGCACCGATACAATGACATTTTTCCATTGAGACCTAGTAGCTGTCACAAAACATTCTTTAGTTGAGGCCTCAATGTTACCACCGAGCTTATATTCTGGAACGTGACGGTGTGTCGTTCTGCTTGGTCGACTTTATGTAGTCAGAAAAGAAGTGGGATTTATTTTAACTTTCTACATTCACCATTAAATGCCCCACAAGCAAAACGTCAATATCCTTGAGATATGACTAATTTTTAGGTAATGTCAGCATTTCAACTGAGCACCCATATCTCTGTAGCCGACTCACTGAGGTTAACAACTGCAAGAACGAAAATAGCATACAAAAAAGATCATTAACGACTTTCATCAGCAACTAATCAGCTAAAACGTGCAATATTCACAGGCCAAAAAGATGAAAGTAATTTATAACTAAGATCAATGTCCTGGAAATGTCAATAGTCGGCAGAATGGATTGATGCAAAAAATGTTTTTCACACAATTCAAGTGAAACCATCTACAACAAGTTGCTGGCTAGGCACAGTTTTCCCAGATGTGTTGCGGGCGGCACTCACGCTGACCTGCAACTTTAATACGTGCGATCTCATAAAAAGAACCCTTGCCGTAATCACCAATGTCACATGCATGTGTACATGTCGGTGCGAGTCTATCAATAGCAATTAATAAATACTTCTGCAGCAATGCACACATTACTGCAGAAAACATCACTGAGGGTGAATCACTGTATTTTGGTTGAGTGCCAGTTGATGTCTGGATGCACAACATAGTCTTCTGACTGAAATACACTTCTATCAAGAACACGAGTAATCAAGATGCATGTCTGGTGACCATAGTCTGGACTGGCTTTGCAAATTTACTACTGGTGCCAACCTGTGACTGCTTGCCGAAAAAAATCTGCATAGGAGGCGTACTATAAAATTCCAGCTGCTACATCTTTGGCGTAAGCGTGGAGTAACTTGCACCAACTTTGCTAACGTAAGTGTTTTTAAATCTGACAGAAGGTTCAGCAACGAACTTGTTTCCAGCAACCGATAACGTCAGGGCCTATGAGGCCACAGCAAAATAATATTAACAGGAGTGAACGTTTTTACTGTATGGCCCTAAACAAGAGCTACAAAAGAGATGCATAGAGTGCACAAAGCTCGAACAATACAACACCATGGAGCTCAGAAACGAGAGATTGAATTTTGATGAAGTCAGTGGTGGGGAACCTATTTACTGTTACGGGCCGCATGAATTGTGCATTATCGCTGGCGGGACGCAAAATCAATTAATTTTGTCCTAAAATGAAACCTTCATCTAACTATGAGGAAGAGTGACTTCTCTTGTCTTACTATCTAAGTGTCTGCTTATCATGGAACTTCGCTTTGACGCGACGTTGTGTTCTAACATGGGTAACGAAAATTCTGATGCGGCCATATCAAATGTTCACGCGGACTGCATTTGACCCGCGAACCGCAGGTCTCCCACCCCTGCTCTGAGCAATATTTAGCATAAACACCAGAAAATACGACTGAGTTTTTTTATACGCAATCAACGCCGCGACTACCGGAATGAAAACAACGCATTGCTTTTAACAAATAAAAATATTTTGTGTACCGCATTTCAAAGACAAACTAGGATGCAAATACTTTCGGATGGATTCAAAGACAGAAAAACTGTTACGTTGTGAGTTGCGCGGTAAACGTTGACTATTTGACTTTCATCAGATGTGAGTCCTTCCTCAAGCAACACATTCTAAAGCAGAAACAAAGCATTTAAGAAAATAAAACCTGCTGCAGTCTTTTCTGGTCTTCAAGAACCAGGAGGGTCAGTTGGACGCAACTTTAAATGGCAAACTTAAAAAAAGACAACTGATATTAGTCATTTTGCATTACAGTACAATCGCAACGAATTAATACCGACAAAAACAACAGAAAAAGTATATGCACAGTGACGTAAGCAGCGCCATACAACAGCGCAAACTAAAACAACAATTGAAAGTTTACATCGCGTTTTCGCATTCTTTAACCAGTTGCAACTGTTTCTTTCCAGCTATACAGGCTGAAATCGACAGAACCCATGCGTGGGAACCAGGGAACCACGTCGCGGTTCAGTCACGCTTGACGGGAGCGTTGGAAAGCATGTACACTTGATTTCCAGCAGTTGCTGTGATCAGTGTGACATCGGAGTGGTGGGAGTGAGTGAACCTGCTGCGATCGTGGTCTATGCTGTACACGCCAGACGGCAAATCTACGATGATTCCCGACGTCTGCGAAGCAAAAGCTGAATATATCTGACAAACAGTCACCGGTACGTATGCAGACTGATCTGTTAAACACATTAAAAACAATCTGTTTTTGATCTGTTAAACATATTAAAAACAATCAGAAAGCTACCTCAGTGAAATTGCAAAGAATTTTGAATAGGGGATAAACCGAGGGGTGCAGTGCTACAAAAAGAGGTAGTTCCCACACCAAATAGAAAGGAAGACTGCATCAAATAGTTCGAATAAAGTGAGCATTCGCCTACAATAATTTCAACACTGGATCTTCCTGTTTCACTGAGGACTTTGACTAGCAGTGCGAACCTGCGTGTCGTTAGCACATCTGGGAGATCGCAGCCATGTTTCCATGTAATTCAAATCTTCAAGTAACTTTACTGCTGCAAAAAGGTGTGGGAGCGCCGTTCCCACTCCACTACACCCCTGGGTAAGCCACAGGAAATCATGCCGCTGACTTTAGTGAGGACATACAGAATATCCCAGCACTTTGCTCCAGCTAAGAATTCAACCACTACGGAAACGAAATTGCCAGCGTTCTGAGAAGACGGCATAAGAGTGTTCTCTGCGAAGAACAGGTCGAAATGCCTGAAACTAACCTTGAGCTACAAAATACTGAAGCTTTTGTTGGGACCCGATTTATACACCAACATCTTGCATCTTTAGCTTCTGTCAGTCGCGTCGCCACGGGGGGTTTTGGTGGGCTTAGCCCCCCAAACAAAACTCCAAGTCCCCCAAATTAAAATATGAAACACTATAAATCAGTGGAGTTTTTGTCAAATTTTAAAACGTCAAGCCCGCCTGCATAAACGTAAAGCCCTCCTATTGAAGACTTTCTGGCGACGATTCTGGCTTCTGGTATGAAAATAACACAACGGTAAGGAGCAAAGAACTATTAGATCTTAGCGATATTGTTTCAGAATGGAGAGAAAAGGCATTACAGCTGTGGAACACACAATTCAGACCAGACTGTCATTGTAAAAGACGAAGAAATGAAGCCATCACTAATTAAAAACAATTGAACTATTTATAAATCAAAAAAGATATTCTTTGCGTTGTTTTCATATCGTTATATAAAGATTGAACTATTGCATTATGTTACATATTCTTTCCTGTGTATGCATATTTAATGTCAGTGTATACTTTAACTGCTGTGCTTTTCATGGCCTGACGCTGCAACGGTAGTTGATCGCAGTAATGACCGGATGTAAACTTCATGTGAGATCAAGTTACCTTTTGTGACCTCTTGTAACTAAGAGAGAATAAACATCACGGAATTTTACTCATATGTCTGGACACAATCAGGGCAGGGCTTTTCCCTTAGGTGTGCAGCACCAGTCACAGTATTGACAGGAGACTAAGGTCATCTTCACGGTAATTAAGCAATCAAAATCGAGATAGAACGCGACAAATACTGCTTTTAGGCATTGATATTCAGTCTTCTGACTCATACCTATGGTCGATTACCGTCACACAAAACTGCCCTTTCACTGTTTATGGATAAAATATTGGTTACAACAGTCCCAGCTGGAAAACCTTTGTACCGTGTTGATTTCTGGCAAAACAGCGCTATGCTTCAGGATTCTTTGACTAACGATGTCTTATCGAAACGCTGCCAAAATCTTTTGTGACTTTTAAGCTTGCTGTTGAACCACTGGCATAGTAGATAAATCTTCGAAATTGCTTAAATGTTCAAATGTAAAATTTTTCCTTAAACGATTTGAATACAAATGATTCAAAATACTATGTTGCATTTGGAGAAATCATTATGGTAATGCCGAGCTTAGGGAGGGCTTATCTACAGCGGTAGTCTTTGACAAAGGCAAGTTCTTCTAGCCCAGTGGTTCTTAACCTTTTTTCCTCCACGCCCCCTTAAGTAATTTTCCTTTGTTTCACAACCCCTGACTTTAAATAAGTTGTAAACATTGTATTTCTTGGTAAATTTATTTAATTTTTTTTATTTTAAAGGTTTTGCGACAGACACGAAGTACATAAAATATAAACAAACAGTCTGCACAATGCAGATTGATAAAAACAGACACAACAGAACGATTAATAGCGAATTTGGAAGTAGAACAGCAGGGTTACAGACACTTTCTTAACATTATTGTTGGCTAACCCGTAACAATTGGTACAATACTACATTCAGAGTAGGACACTGAGTCCAACCCTGGTCAAGGCCAGGTGGAGTACGAAAGTATTGTGGCATGCACACGCCATCAAACAAACACTGCAACGTCTGAGCACTCATTTGCAAAGCAAAATGCGGTTGTAGTGTTCAAAGAATAAGGAATATAAATAATCTGACCATGTGCGTCGGCAGGGGGGCTTTCCATCCCTGGAATTTGAAAATTGGCATTTTCCTATTAAATTTTTAGCAAAAAAGGTCGTTTTCTTAGTTTCGAGTGGGTAAATGAATTTTTGTCACTTTACCCCTCCCCCGGAAATACATTTTTGGCCGTGCCTGGAAAAATCCTTCCGACGCCCATGAATCTGATTGCATCAAAGTGCGCAACCATACGTTTTCAGACTTTCTGCATCGTTCAAGAAAGAGGTACATATTTTTTACAATAACGTTTCAAAAGTAGGAATGTGGCATCGAGCGTGATGACTACTAACACTCGCTCCCCACGGTAGGTTGTATGGAACCCTGAACCCAAAATTATAGGCCACTGATATACTTGACAATTTTTGGCCAATATTTGGTGCAACAATATTTTGCAGCGTTGGATGGAAAACGCTTTCTTTTAAGCAACATTACGCACGATTTACCGGTACTCACAGATATGCATGTTCCCACTCTAGCCCTCATGCTTAATGTGTTGCATTTGCTTGTTTTAGACTTATGCAAACTTTTGCAAATTCTTTCTTTGTTTTATTCCATTCTGCATAGTTTTGCAACCCACACTACTTCGCAGAGTGAATACAGATTACTCCGACTAACTGTATATCAGTTAAACGCCATAGCCGCGTTGTCGCAGATTCCAGAATCTCAAACCAAAACCATTCATACGTGAAAACCATAGTACGGTTAATCGCATAAACGTGATATTGGAATAGAAATGTTATTTTCATTTGTGGACTAAAAACTTACTCCGCGCTGCTTTGTGTGAGTGAAAGACACGATTCCGAGTTTAAACAGCTGAGTGTGATCATTGGGATGGCAAAAAAGCAAAGTTACTATATTCCTTTGGTCGAGAAGTCGACATCGTATGGTGGCCAGTAGCTGCCAAGCCACACAAACCTAGTGTCACATTCAACAAGAGTGTGGCTCAAGTGCAGTCGAATTGTCATAAATATAGATCGTCGCATCACAGTAGAACATGGCGGGAGTACTGCAGAAAATTAATATCATGCAGGTGTACGGCTACATTGCAGAAAGCTCGTCGAATTACAGATAGCCATAGCGGTGCATTCATGTTCATCTGGAACTGGGCGAGCCGCTCTGCGATGCAGCCGGCTACCTTAAAATTATATGCGCACCATGCTGTTCTCAAATGCGAGAAGGGCACAGATGTTATTGCTAAAGCGACTTGGCATGTCGACTAAGCTGTTCCCCTAGTTGCGTCCCTGAGATGCAGGCTCGTATTCGGCCTGAAAATTTTCAAGAAACTTAACCCCAACTTCAATCTCTGCCGGAACTAAACCAAATAACATGTAGCGGCGTAAAATTCGCACTGGCGTAACGTTTGGAAGGTAGACACTCCCGTTCAAAAACTTTCCACGTTGTAGAGCATGTAAGGGCTCGCGCCCCCTCCCCCAGTTAAGAACCACTGTTCTTGCCCGTTGCCTAAAAAGTCACAATTAGGCAACCGGCTAGAAGAACTTGCGTTAGTCACTTTTCTACCCCTATAAGATTGTTGACAGAAGGTAGAAACGCTTTCAACACTCAACCGCAAATGATTTTATGACGACACAGCGTTTTCCTAACTCCTCCAAGTCCTAAATGTCACAAAAGCCGAACCACATCACGTAAAAGCGTGACGTCCTTTATGAACGACGACTGGCACAGGTCGAAGCAACTGTGGCGAAACTTTTTTCTTTTTGCGTATGTTTGTGAGTAGCAAAAGGGGCGCTTTTCACGAATGCTCTCCAAATGTTTTGCAAATTGTTCAGTGTGCTTTCTTGAAAACTGTGATACATCGATTTAGATACAACATCAACTGCGACGCTCATGGCCTTTCATCGTTTCACAAACAGGCCCAAAATCAGCGGCAAAAATGTTTCAGTTGAAGGAAATGCGAAAATAAAATAGTTGCTAAATGGAACAACTCGTTTACACGATACGACGTTCCGCATTACGAAAACCGAACGGTGTTGAGTCAACAATAACAGCGAACTTTCCGTCGGTTACGACGACGTATGTCAATTAGCGGAAGGCTCAAGCAGAACATAATTAGCAACTTTCAAAGAGAAAAAAACTTCGAAACCACTTAGCTTTACGATCACCTGAGATGAGTCAAGGAAAGGATTGCCAAAAACACTTATTATTCCTATCACTGTTTCTCACTTGAAGAAATTTTCGATTCGTAAGACAGGCATGTTCGACTTGAAATCGAAACCGAAAAGGAAACCATAGCCGCTTTCCACTTCACAAACAGCTTTCAATGACGTTACGTACATGTCTGACCTTGCTGGGTTCGTCGTCTTATTTCGTTGTTTAAAAACCAGTCCAGACCTGTCTTCTTTCAAACAATCAATAAGCTCAACCAAACAGCCCGCACAGATTTAATCACAAATTGCGAAAGAGGTCCTCAAGAATTTGGCGAATTCAGGAGAGAGGTTAAAGCCGAGACTTGAGAGATTAGTAAAGAAAACACAGCAGGCTTTGGACACCACAAAAATCGGTACGAACTTACCCCTAGAGTGGTCTTTTCAACGACGCGAATCATATTCTTATCCGATCCACCGCAAACGATGCGCTCTTTTCCAAACCACTGACAACAGTAGAGCTGCAAAACAATAAACAAGAGCGCTGCAACATTGCAGGTCAAGGGAAAGGCAAGTTGCTGGATGCTTTTTGCAGTGTTCACCGCAGCATGCGACAAACTAGTAAAAATTAATGGCAGTTCGATGAACCATTTACTGCCGTAAACACCGGAATAGTATCATTTTCTTATTCAGAAAAAACAAACCATAGCTGCTGTCGACTGGTGTTGAAGCAACACGACACTATGGAAAAATGCAACAGCGGGTTGTCAAACGACTTAAAAAGACTAATTGGAGCCCAGTTTACAACTTGTATATGGAACGTTTTCAAGGACTTGTTTGTGCCCGACAGCTATTCACAAGATGTAGTCTATGCGTCTTCAAGCATCGGTCTCAAGGCAGTTACCGCCACAATCCATAACTAAAACATTCATCAGTCGCATTTCTGATTTCGCTTTGCTAACAGGAAGTACCGTCATTTTCACTTGTGCAATAGTAGCAACTAAAACGCTTGGTGTTTTAATAGTTTTTTTTTAATCTAACAAAACTTTTGCGACAACAATATTGGAATTGGCAAAAATAAACAAGCTCCATACACTGAGTTTAATCAACGAATCGTCGCAGATATTTATCATGCATTTTGAAGGCCAGTGTCATTAATCACGCGCTTCACGGCAAGAAAATTATAACACACAAAAAGTAGATGAAAGCATGCAAGGCACAAGGAGGCAGAAGTCGACAAGATGTGATGAGGGACAATTTAAGGTGACTTAAACCAGTCAAGTCGTCATCACCTGCTTTGTGCGAAAAGGCACGGCTCGGCAGCGTTTTCAATAGTGGTGAACTTTTTTACAGGATCGGTCAGTCAAAACTTTCGAGAGTCAAGTTACACTCGCTGTAAATTCACAAGCCAGTTGCTTCCAAGCGAAAGAACATGAGAGCGTTTTTCACCTGGGAGCAAAGCACACAGAAAGAAACTTGAGTTTCTTTACAACGTTCTCACTTCTGTTTCAAGTTACACATGAAGCAAAGATTGTCACCCTGGTGTGACTTGGCGTCCAATCTGTTGTGTAATGTTGGCAGCAACACCGGACTTGGTATTCCAGGTCATTCGTCGACAAACCAGTGTTTACAGAATATTTGCAATCGGGGTGAGCAAGATAGCGATTTGCAAACTAATAGCAAGTGTTTATTATCATATCCGCTCACAGCGATTTGTCCCAAGACCGCAAGAGTAAGAGGGTCCGGTGCCAAATGCGTGACAGCTCCTGTGCACGCGTGGGTCGTATCCACCGCGGTAAGCAACCCACGTGCAGTGGTGTAACTAGGGGCAGGCAAGGGGGGACATCTGACCCCAGGGCACATCATTTTAGGGGCTGAGGTCGGAATGTTACGTAACAATTACGAAATGTCAAATATCACCGGCCGCTAATAATTACGATTTACAAAATGTCGAATGCCAGCGGCTTTGAATTAAATCTGTTTTCAGGTCGTACCCTTTCGCTTGAACGTAGAGCATTGCTACTCAATTTTTCACTGGTCATGGAATTTCTGAGAAATATTTTCACTAATTTCATTTTTGAAAAACTTCTCTAGCATGAAACGCTCGTGACGGAAAGATTTACAACTATTAGTGATAACTTGCATAAACAATCGAACGCAGCTTTGCAAGGAGTTATAAATGAAAAAATCTGTTCTAGTGTTGCGATCGGAAATCCCGAGCGGCATATGCGCAAAGCTTCGCACTGTGGCAGCAAGGAACAATAGAGTTCACATGCCGTGATCACTCTATTATTGCTTGTTCGCGCCACGTATATCTATGGTGTTGTTCTTCATGCACATCCCGTTCGTGGTGAATCACACAATCAACGCAACACCACCGGAGAGGTTGCAACACTAGCAATGTAGGCGGCTGCAACTCTTTCTGAATCATATTCTCTGCCAGTGGTATTTCATGTTTCATATCAGCGTGGTCCAACTACCTTTCACTTACCTGCAGGCCATTTTACAAAAACGTGACAACTTGCTGGCCACTTCCAACAAAATAATGTATAAAACAACAGAATCGTAACATTTGAAACTAAAAAAGGGAATGAGATAATCATTGAAATTATTACTCTTATGCTCCAGCAAAAATTATTTTATTACAAAACTCTATAAGTGGGATGCCTGTGGTCGAGGCTTCTCTGATACTATCGCTCCTGTATCAACGCCAGTGATAATGGTAGCAAGTCGGAGAATATCGTCCAGTGTTTCGTCTGCCATTCGATTTTTGTTTTTAGATTTGACGTAGTTAACTGTATAAAATGTGCTCTCACACACGTATCTGCTTCCAAACATTCAGTGTATTTTTGGTACGAAAATTTTTAGATTGGGAAATATATCTCTGCTGACTAATTTCCAGAAGCTCTTACACTAGTCCAGGGTCTCTCTCTCAACATGTGGGCCATGGCCCACTAGCGGGCCTGAGAGTAATTTTTGACGGTCAAGGCCTGGTATTTTTCAAATTGAATACGTTTTGCAAGTTGAACCTTTTAATCGAAAACGTAGGTAGCTCTTCAGCTACTAACGTCATCATTCGCTCTCTTTCGCCAGTATGCGTTTGAAATTATTGCGACATGGGTATTTCCACGTAGCCTACCACGTTGTGCACAATATCCAGTTACTGATGACATGGGAGGCAGACAGGTGGCTCTCGTTGCCATGATAACGAAATCTGCAACCAGGCTTAATGTGGATGATGATTTGATCTGTGCATTATCATAGATTGAGCCTCGAATATCTATGTTTTTAAACAACAAACAGGCTTAGCCTTATCATTGATTGTACAGCGCGTTGTGCTAAAAAGTTGTTTTTGCTCTGTGCATGTGCAAGGGTTGTCGCATTATAGAAGTTGTACAGACGTTGGGCCACGGACCCTCTGTTTGTTTATTAATTGGGTCGCATGCTCAAAAAGGTTGAGAAACCCACCTAAACGTCGTTATTATTGCATATTTTTATTAAAAGATGTTACGATTGTTTTAATAAAAATTGCCTACCCAATATACACACAACATTTAATCAATTCTGAGAACCTGCCCGCGGACCTGTAGTTAGACCACGCTGTTTTAAATCATTTTCACTAATTTAATATGCATTTGCAAATTCTTTCAAGTGTTTTTCTGATAGAAGTGTTTGACCTCCAGGCCAAGAGCTGAAATTCCGAAAAAAGTATCTGGGGCAGCCATGGCCCACCCAGACGCCCTAGAATCGCCACTGGGTGGAGCCACAATGCTTTCAGCTAGTCAGGGTTGCGAACTTTCCGACTTCGCTCTCATTCTATGGTTGCGTCACAATAGGACGCGAATGCAGCGTTCACAGTCCATGCAGTGTGCTTCTAAGCATGCTTTTAGAACAGTGATGAAACTTTCAGTATGTTGTTACGACAACAGATCTGATGTTTAGAAAAATTTGAGCTTTGATAGTTCGACAAACTTCGTGTTGTAATGGAATTGATGTGGTTCTGAAGGTAGTTATGATGATTTTCATTTGTGGGGTACAGTGGCGTAGCCAGCCCCAATTTTTTTTGGGGGAAAAACTTAAGGGGGGACAAAATGTTTGACTTTAGGCAACCAACAGTGTCTTTTTGGGGACTCCGCTTCTCAAAGCACAAAATGACCAGGTACGCTAAAAATTGGGGGTGGGTACGGCCTCCTGCACCAGGATACGCCGCCTATGGTTGGTTATTTAAATAAATGCTGACTACTTTTGCAACATTCCAATTGTAATTGTGCGTCAGCGTTGATTATATTAGTTATAATTGTAAACTTTTCGGTTGCTGCTGCATGTATTTCATCTTAATTAGACCTATAAACTGATCATCCGTGTAGACATGATTGTTGAAATTCAGGTCACAAAATTGCTAACCTGGAACTTCTGACGAAGCGTCACTGGCCTTAGATATTTCCTAGATTAATACTGTGACACATTTAAATTATATCAGTTTTTGACGATCGATAAATCTGCAGCAGCAAAAAAAATTTTAAACAATACATACAATTAAAGCATTACACTGCAGTATTTCTTTTAGTTTCTATTTAAAGAAATGTTTTAGGATTTTGCAATTTTATATTTGTCTAGTAGTTTTGTATAGAATCATTTGACTTCAGTTTTTCATATTGCACCTTTTGTTATTGTGACCACGCCTGACAAGAGAGGGAACGAGCGGGTATGCTGCAGTCGGGATCTTCAAAAGGTTCTAACAAACCCGTACCTCAGAAAACTGGTGCAACTCTGGCCAATTTTTATGCTGTATTATCAAATGATTATTGTGACCGTAAAACTCTGTCATTGGAATTCATGCAGATTTTTGCAGATGATCAGGGAACTTTTTGCCTAGTTTTTGCATTTTATTTCACTAGTTGTAAGTTACAATTCGAATGTTTACCGTATTTTGGAATGTCGCAATATTGAATTGAATGTTCAATCGCGACTGAAATTTTAAAATGCGAATAATTTCACTAGAAACGATTACATTTTTAACTCTACGATAGTTAATGATTTCCATGATTCAAAGGTCCTGACGTCAATTTCGTGACGTCATAATCATATGAAGTTTTCAGACGGGTATAGAAACAACTATATGCGGGGCCCGAGCCAGTTTTCGACGCCCTTTACTCCCAACTTATTCTTCGCGCTTCCACGAACGGGCTGGGTGGGTGCAGACTTGGACAACTAATAAAAACTCGATCAATCTATTTTCTCATTAACACTTGAAGTACAAACTACGTGATCTTATCAGTGATTATTATTACGTCACACTGCCTGTCCACTCACACGCTGAAGTCAAAACAGTCACCAGTCACTTGTGACAGTCAGTCCGCTGTGATGGTTTAGGGCAGAGGTCTCCAAGCTATGGCTCGCGGACCAAATCCGGCCCCGAAGACGTTTTGTCAATAATGAAAAATTTATTTACGAAAAACTTGTTGACTTGGTAGAATGTAACATATCCCGAAACAATCACATTACGTAAGATGTCTAGCCCTTGTAAAAGCTGATGTGACCCTCAGACAAAAATGTTTGGAGATACCTGTTTTAGGGTAGTGGAAAAGCGAAAATCGTTTCCCTTATCTGAAGGCTGCTGCTCGAGAACTGGGTACGACAGCGAGATCGGCTCTGTCGGAGTATTTAGCCATGCAGGCAAATTGTACAGCAAGAAACGCGCCAATCTTGGCATACGAATCATTGCTATTTACATGTTTATGAGTAGGGCTATTTTTTATGACCTAAAAAACTTGATAATATGAGTTTATTTTTCAGAGAATATGACCAAACAGAAATGACTGAGTTAGAACACACGACTACTGTACGAAGAAGAATTACCAGCGAAAATAGGTACACTATAGCCATAAGAGATGGCAGCCCATGCCATGGTTTGGAAGCCCACTAAAATAAACAGCTCACAACATATAGCTGGGTTTGAAGCAAAATGAAAACATGCATGGACATCGGTTTATTTCTTTGGGGCAGCAAGAACAATCATTTTTAGGCAGTGCATTACATTTCATCCAAATAACTTGGTGCACCTACGTCTTTGCCAACACTCGCAGCGTGCCCAATTGGGTTTAGTTTGCAGGATGCAGCTTAAACCTCGCGACATAGTAATTTCACCTGATTTGAGATTGTTTCAATGGTTTCCATATTGAATTAGGTTGAAAATGTCCAAAATATGACTACATGACCTAAGATGGAAAATATGACTTTTAACGACTTTATAACTCGTGTTTTAAACCTCGGAGGGGTGCAATGTTTGTTTTAAATTTCGTTTCATAGCTTCCTGAAGCACAGAGAAAAACATGACTTTTATGACTTTAAATGGCCCTACTTATGAGAATGAATCCACAGTTGGGCATGAACTGAACTTGGATTAAAGTCGCTTTGATTTGTGTAAATGTAATTCTAATTCGAATATTAGTTGAATTTCTGGATTTCGAAATGTCGCTAATTTTAATTCTAATCTAATTTGTGAAAGCTGAGTTAGCTCTAATTTTAATTCTAATCTAATTTAGAAAAGCTAAAAAAATTCTAGAAACCCTAGGTACGCCACTGCCCACGAGCACTGGTCGTCGTCAGTGACAAACTTCACGATATCATGAGTTAAAATCGATATTGATAATTATCCGGCGCTGGACGCTGTGTACCGGCAGTTCTATCAATTAATTGATAGGACTGCCGATACACAATGCCCAGCGCCAGCAATGCCGGACGTAATGTGACAGCATCAACGGTTAATCGATTTAACTTGAAGATCGAAATTATCACTCCATTACTGTTACAAAACACACTAACGTAAGTGCGAGAGAACCACTTTGCGTTTGCTTGTAAACTTATTGCACGTAGCTTACAATTTATTCACACCCTAATCGATTACACTGTCACATGTTTCATTAGTTTAAAGTAGGTGAACAGCGCGTTTTCACTACATATAGTCATAACAAGCATGGTATCTTTCAAACTACTTAAAAAAATTTCAGTTGTTTCAAGATTTTCCGCATAAATTTTTCAGTTGTTTCAAGATTTTTTCTTTACATCAAAAGAAAACAATGACAGCGGTCGAAATGTTTAAAATCTTGAGAAGTTTCGTGCATCCATGACAATGTAGTTTACATACAATTAACTTTAGGCTCAGCCTTATACAAACTCAGTAATCAAATTACTTAAACTGAAAAAAAAGAGTTTCACGGATGACATAAGACAAGAAAACGCGGGATTGAATCGTAGGGAGTGCCAAGGCGTTGTGCCATGAGAAACTACGATACTTCAGTGGCGTACCATTAGATTCCTTTTCAAGCAGATATAATCCAAGGAAAAAAATCTAACAAAATTGTTTTTCATAACTCTTCGCTTCCACAGATGCAACTGTTTCACAAACGCATTCATCTCCTCGTAAGCATCCATAAGAGTGACTCCAGTCCTTAGATCTTAATACTCAAGTCATTCGGATGAGAAAAGATATCAGTAAATAAAGCCAATGGTATGACAAACTCACGCGATTCGCTTACACAGTGCGTTGATCTTTTCGCGAAGGAAAAACATGATTGCAAGCCTCATTTCAAACACACAAGTCAAAACACGTCTGCAAGAAAGCCACCGAAAGTTAATTTGGAGAAAAACATTGTGTTGTGCAGAATGTGCACCACTCTCAGTGCCCAGCACTTTGAATAGGCGGTGATTTAATGCCGGAGATCTTTTAAAACTGACAGCTTGTATTGTAGAATCCAAGCAGGCTGGGCATTTCAGAACAGTTTGCTATTCCAGAATACCGAATCCTATTGTTTTTTCCTACAATGCATTGCAACTGAGAATTACTAAAAAAACGTCGCTCACTCAAACACCAAGGAGTCCCACACAGCGCACTTTTTCAAATCCGGCACTGGAAATGAACAATTTATCATTTTATTACACAAACAACACATTTAGCAACACTGAACAACAAATTTTTTAATTCTAATGCAGTGGTGCATTTTTGCCAGGCAAAAGTGGTTATGTCAGGAAAGGCCAGATTTTGATAATACTTTTCAGAATAAAACTCATTTTTCTAGGCTGTAGGTGTCCTCAGACCCAATCAAACTTGGCTAGTGGCCCAGCACAACTACAAACGACTTCGGCTAATTTCATCCCAGTTAAACCCATAAACCGCTTTATCGCATAGGATTCCAGAATCCCAAACCGAAACTACAAATATAAGAAAATAGTGCTGTTAATTCTATAACGGTTATTCGGATAAACCGGATATTCGAATGGAAACGTTCTTTTCATTTGTCAACTTAAATTAATTTGCTAAATCGCATAGTTGCGTTTGAAGGAGTGTTAACCGCACTGCTCAGATGGTGTGAAGTGAAACCTGAGTGCCATTTAATCGCAGCAACTGCCGCCAGAACGACTCCCTCCACCAACGTGACAAAATCAACACCGCGCGTTCAACTTCCAGCCTTCCGCAGTGTTCGGCGCTGTGTAGTGTCTCGTCGCCCGGGTGTGAAGCTATGTTGCGAAAGAAGCACTTTTTAAGTTAATTTTATGGCATTGGGTAACTACCGGACGCATCCGACTATGTTTAACAACTTTGCACCAGATGTGTTAAATTCTCTACAGAACAAAAAAATGTGCACCAGTACTGTACACCAACTTCGTATCTTAGTTTATTTTCCGAAGCACTGAAGACGGTACACTTCACAGGTGAAAATGCAGATATATGCCGTACGTTCCGCTGCGGACAATGCACTATTTCAATTCGGTGCTTGTTTGACTTCACTCTGTTTTTTCACATCAATAAGATCCATTTGGGGAATGCCTCAACCATATGATACATAACAAACGCCATTGGGAGTATAAAAGCTTCAGGACGCCACAAGCTAACAAATCAGTTAAGTCTACGTACAGCGCCCTGGTGTATCAGGACCAAGAGATTTTTAGAACTTCTTGAGGCATTTCGATATTCTGCAGTTCTACAAATCTTCACAAACGGCAACTGTGAGATACAAACGTATTTCCAACTGCAACGTGTAGTCCAAAGCAAACAGAAAAAAATGGCCGCAAGTGCGGGAAACGTTCCACGACTAATACGGCCAATTATTGTGTCACACACGCAGTGTGCACGTTGAAGATAGCATGCAATGCACGGTCCCGCAACAACTTCGAACGAATTTACGCTTCAACTGATGACCATCGCTTTGCTAAACACTAAAGGATTTAAGAATTTAAAATACTGTATCAGGAACCATGGATTTTTAGAACATCTAGAAGCATTTTTATATCCCACAGTTCATGAAATCTCCGTGTTCGGTTTGTTGTCAAGTTACAGATACCAACGGTGTCAAGTAGCACGCATGTGGAGTGATGTGATTGTTTCGTAATAATCGCATACAACGTTAGATGGCAAATGCCGTTGCCTGTTCCAAAACATTCGCGTATCGCATTAGAAACCTACAGTGGCAGCGTCTAATATTTGATCGACGTTACGGCTGAGTACTTACGGCACACGGGGGCATGTAATGACAGTGAAGTGATGCGCCGGGCCCGCTGATGTAGTGCAATCATAGGTGGCGAAACTGGGGGGCCGCATGGGCCTTGGCCTCCCACATTTATTTCTGAGGGGGGCTGGCCCCCCAATGCTAAATTTCGAATTTCGCCTAAATAAGTTTAAGTATAACAATTAGTATTGGGTCCATTGTGAAAGTAAATCGTTTAATGAAAAAAATGTTGCACAATTTTGGAAGCATTTTGTCAATATTATTTGTTTGTAATTTGGCAGGATTTCTTAATTGTTTGGCAGAATACACCGTGCACAGTCTGTCACCCTGCTATGACCTGCTTAACGCATTGGTTTTGTTGAACAGTGTCACCAGGTGGTGCAATATAACACAATTTTTTTAATGGTGCATTTTTACATGCTTGTGTGCATGGGCGTCGGAAGTTTTCTTTTCCAGAGAGAAGCACTAGTGAATTTTTCCAAGTTGTTATAGGGGGGCCAGCAGTGGTGAGATTTGTTTTTTACCACTCGAAACTAAGAGAACAACCTTTTTTGCTGAAATTTCAAATTCCTGCCCCCCTTCCGAGACCTATGCCTGTGTGTAGGAAAAGGTTCGTGCCACACCACTAAAAAATTGGTGTAATTTCAAGCGTTTTAACACATTCTAAATAGTGAGATTTTGCTGAATCTTATACGCAAAATGAAATATTTGACAGATCAATTTCAATTGTGTTTTTGTTTTTGCATTGGCAACACTAAACAGCAACACAATTGGCATCCTTACAGACAACTTGCTAGTTGCTACATATGGTTTGTCTTTTCTTTGTATTCCGGTATCTAATGCAGTTGTAGAATGAGTATTCAGTCATGTTACTTTTGTGTTCAAGATGTGGATCTTGAGTTTTTCAAGATATGTTTTAGAAAATACTTAATTGCATAGGGCAGCTGGAGAGCTCGAGCTGCCCCATGCAATTAAGTATTTTTGAAACATAATTCATATCGGGCTGAATGTTTTTTGAAGCAATGGATTTGTATAGAACATTGGATTTGAAGTCCAATCCAGTGGACAGTTCCCATTTCGAGAATCATTTCAAACGAACGATAAATTGTCCAGAAACTCGAGCTAATATGAATGAGCCTAGTAAGCAGTGGACTTACTGGCGTTATCAATTGCTCTGTGACGTACATTACTCAACGGCGGAGAAGTTATCGTGAGAACTTCTCATTTATTATTACGTAACTAACGCCAAAGAGCAACAATAATGCCAGCCAGAATGAAAGCAAATAGAAATTTCAGCGACGCAAGCTTCGAACGGTTTTATTCAGTCAGAATAAATCGTATGGTGAGCCCGAGTGACGCTGTTGACCTGGGTCGCCCCTGTCACAGCCTATTTGACTTTCAGGTGGTTCACCGATACGTTTTCATAGTGGTGTGATTTTGTCTAAAATAGTGTAATTCAGACCTTCATTTGGTGTATAGGTAACGACGTCATATATCTATGCTTGTGACGTCACAGTTGCCAATTCAAACTACTAAAATTTTATATATTTTTTTGACGTGCACTTGTGTCCCCCCACTTTGAAAAAGGTTCCGCCACCCATGAGTGCAATCATTGAGGTTTTCCAAATGCTTGCATGTTAACTGTGATCGCAACTTGGTGGAAGTTACTTCTGCACCGGAAAAAGATCTTTTAGAAGAAGCAAAGATTTTTTCAAGCCATTTGTGCAAGCAAAGGCAAATAATCATTCGCAGTATTCCTCTCTCCAGGCACTTTTCTAGCTGACACGTTAACAAAACGACTACAACTGATTTTAAAACATGCAGGAAACAATGCACTCAACGACTTACAAATGCATGTAGTCGGTTAAGTAAGTGCAGAAATCACTGCGCGTGTTGGTGTCTCAAAAAAGCTTTTGCGGTTAACTGCAAAATGTCAGTTATGCACAATAGTGCAAAGTTTCCACTTGCCCACTTGGTGCAAGAGAAAAACGCAGGTAGTGGTCTGAAAAACTGTCTGTGTGTGTGTTCATACTAGGTGCTGTTTCCACGTGGTGAAAAAGATAAACGCATGTGACTGGACTGAAAAAATGTCTGTGCATGCGCAGTGGTGCTCTTTTTTCACACAGAGCAAGAGAAAAAAGCACGCGAATGGACTGAAAAAATGTCTGTTTGTGCGCTTAACTTTCATGTGGTGGAACCGAGCACACCGCTGATGTTATGGAAGATGTAAACCGAATCCAATTACCCGGCTTAAATTAGCATTTTGTATTCGGATAGTTTAGGATTCGAATCCTTCTGGATTCGGTATTCCTAAATGCCCATGCCCATTGTTCAAGACAAACTTTTGAAGTTGTATGGGAGAGATGAACCTTATCCATTACCGTGCAGATAACAATGGACTATTTTCATTTCAGATAATTCTGCTTTTATCAACATTCAACACAACGAATCCAGATTTTTACGTAACATTGCTGGAGCTCCGTCGCAACAAATGAAGCCTATTTAATAGTCTATTTAATATTATTCCTCGTAAAGAAATCATTAAGCTGATAACCATCAAGGGCTTTTGTGGTGGTTGTCAAAAGTTCACGAGTAACAAATCTTCATTGATACAATCGTGGGCGTTGGAAGGGGGGGTCTTGGCCCCTCCCTGGATTTTGAAATTTTCAGCAAAAAAGGTTGCTTTTTATTTTTGAATGGGGAAAAACAAATTTTGGAAAAATCCCCTAGTGTCCCCCCTGGAAAAAATCCTTCCGACGCCCATGGATACAATTTTTGTTTTCACTGATGTATCTAACAAACACCATCAGCTTACTGCACAGAGCCTCATCTTGGCTTTTATCCAGTTGAAATGCATGAACTGATGTTGTTTCTTGGATTGTTTGATCTAAAACACATCTACAGATATGTCGTTAATTCAGTTCAAAATTGTACTACTTGAGAATGGAATTTCTGTTATCTTATCTTTTTGTTTTTTACCAATGACAAGTACAACCATTTCCAAGAAACAAGGCTTGATCAAGTTTTTGGCAATTGTATGATGCTTTTTCTTCGACATTATATTATAAGCGACTTTGTATGAAGCTTTAACCAACGGTTGAGATATTTTTTCCATCCCTATTTTCTCTAATGCAAGGACGCTGGAGAGCGGGCGCATTGCTCCCTCGCCTTTCAAAAGGGGGGAAACGGGGGCGGAGGAGCCTTTTCATAACAGAATCATCGGGAATTTTATGGTTTATCAAGATGGAGTTGAAACAAATTTATTGCAGCTATTGGCGCACCCAGAAAATTCTGAATGTTTTTTATAATTTCTTATCTTGTTCTTTTTGAGGCCAACATTGTTGCTGAACAGAAACAACCATATTGGTAAAGATTGTTTTTGTTTTTTATAAGTTTCCATTTCCCTCAACTCTTTTGCTGCCTCCCTGTGCCACCACTGCTCCGGCTCCCCTGCTCTAAAGTTCCAGAAAAATCAAAGTGAGTTATCTTCCTGCTCATCACATCAAACGAATCATTGCCATTGTTGGGAGGCGTACATTTTCAACAAGGATCTTCAATTTTGCTGGTCTCATACGGTCACTACAGAATATGTTGTTACAGGCGAAGCATTGCGCTTTCCGGTTCAATCTTTATCAATTCAAATAATAAAACCAAATCTACCGTTATCCTCAGAAAAATTTCCTGTTTGGCATTTCAATACTGAGTTAAACTGGCTACAACTCACTTCCCGCTAGAATTCCACGCAGAAGCTAGCCTTGCAATTGCGAATCGCAATGCAAATACTAATACATCACAAAGTGCTAGTAGTGTGTTTAAGCAAAACAATCGCGAATGGCGCTAAAATTTATAATGGTCTTGCAATTAACTTCCATAACTTAATTTAGTCTCCTCTTAGAAATTGTAGAAAATCTGGCAAAAGCAAGTAGGGTGCGATGGTGCGGACATGCTTTGAGATGAGAATAAGGCGCGGAACTTCAAGATGGAAAACGGGGACGACCACTGAAGACATGGAGGAGGCAAGTAGAAGAGGAGATTAAAGAGGCTGGGTTGCGGAAAGAAGACGCTCTTTCATCGAGCAAGATGGAGAAATGGTATAAAGTTAATTCATGTCAGAAAGGAGGTAAATCCAGCCACCCCCGTTTAATGGAGACAAAATCAACTTAAAACTGGAATAGTACTGTAAAATCCAATGCTACCTTACTGGGGCGGTCGGTCTCCCTGGTTGAGATCCAGTGTTTTAAATCATATTTGCACCGAAAACGCGTACGATGGAAAGCGGGCTGCAAATGTTATACTGCAAACGTTCCAAATGCGTGATCGGAGATACTGGCAGGCATAGCGCACCAGTCCCGTAGTCACGTGGGGGGGGGGCATTCGAGGCAGTGACCCCCAAAATTTTGTTGTGCCCAGAATTGTTTTTATTATATTTATTTGTAGATACACCTGTGATTCACACTCTTGTTCCCTAAAATTGTGTTTTCCTCCCCCAACCTTAAAACCTGGCTACGGGCCTGGAGCGCAGCTGAAACAAGTTCCACTGCTTAAGGCTTACAAGAGACAGTAACACCCAGTAACGGGTAAGTGCTGCAACTCACCATGGAATCGGCGGTAAAGTCAGGCGGTATGGTCTTCATCAACTTTCCAGTACCGAAATCCCATACCTTCAAATCAACAAATATTAATAAACACACACATCAAAAAAACAAACAAGAAAGTGAACGCGACTCAATTACCAAATGAAGGAATTCAATAAACAAACAGTTCAGACGTAGGTAGCTGGAAGTTTGTTAAACACTATCTTGACAAAAAAAGCTTTTCCGAAAAATTTTCGACTTTGCTGCGGAACCCATCTCAAATATCACTATGAAGATAAATCGTGCGCTATAAAAAAGTGGTGCAAACTGTATATTTTACCTTTAAGCACACAAGCACAGACAATACACACACAAAATGTCTTCTCAGTATCAACCTGCAAAACATCGTTTACTCTCCACGACGCAGTCAGAATGTGGTTATATTTGCCATCAACGTCAATTCCATCTCCACACACGTGCGGTCCGTAAATCCTCCTTTACGCAAGCAGACGGAGATTAATTGGCAAGAAAAAGACATTTTCATCGGATTAATCAACTGCAATTTTGCAAAAAAAACATTTTCCTTTTTTATTTTGATCTTACATCCTGTGACAGCAAACGTGGTGACATTTTAGATTTTAGCACCGTGTGCGTGTGTAGCAGAGCCTTTACGAGAAAGGATGATCCCTTTGGGAAAATTCCAAAGCAAACCCAGGCAAGTGTTCAGTCAACGTGTCGCCCAGTCATCAGTAGACCACACTTCGCATCTCTCATAGAGCCGCAAAGAAAAACGTGGCCGATAAGTTGCGGCCAGCTTCGGCTGCAGGCGCTGCTAAATGTCGAGAAACATATCCACCTGCCCAGTCCTCATAACTAGAATGATTGCCTTGCAGAGCTTAAGAGCTCAGTCAGTGGTGGAGGGTGTAGGAGCTGGGAGTGAAAGCGCACCCCCAAAAGTTTTGGTTTGTCAAAAATTTGGGCAAGATCTCAAAATATTTGAGCACAGAAATTTCGACATTTTTTAACAATGTTAATAAAATTATACTTTTTGTTATTGAGCGTATAAATAAGAGTTTGTCATGTGATAGGAAACACATTTGATATATAAAAAATCAACAAACGTTCTAATAATTTCATGCTTTAGTTTGTGAGAACTTATGAGTAACTGACTCACTTGAAACCTTGGGCATAAATGATGTAATTAGGGCAGGGGTAGGCAAACTACGGCCCGCGGGCCGCATGCGGCTCGCGAGACCATTTTATGCGGTCCCCGGCACTTGCAGAAACTCTTACGCATGTAGAATTTTATGAAACATTTACTATTTTCACAAAAACTCAGAATTTTATGATAGTAGTTTATGTTTCAGTTCTAACTATAACTGTATAAATTGCATTAAACGTACCGAATGTGAAATGCAAAAATTGTTTGTAATATGAATATGTGGTTATTTACACACTGAAAAAATTTTCCTACTTTGTAATGAGAGTGTGTGGCCTTCGGCTGCAACATTTTATTAATGTGGCCCTCCGAACAAAAAGTTTTCCCACCCCTGAATTAGGGCATTTCCTTTAATTGTGCTTTCTCAATTGTACACTGCAAGGAATAGAGTATGCTGTCGGGCACTTAGTTCATATTAGTGGAGTCCTACTTTTAAGTAGTGTTTGGATGAACACACTTTGCCATACAATTTGTTGTATAATGCATATAGTGTAAATGCAGTTGAACAGACAATGCTTGTTTTTATTAATCGCATGCACTGCGACGGATTTGTTTAACGACAATTGGCTGCAGGCCGAAGCCTGAATGCTGCTTTTCGTCGGGGCGGTTGCGGTGAACGCTCTTGTCCAAGGAGCGCTACGGCTAGTCAATCTGTGGCCGTGGATCGACCACACAATCTTCCAATTGGGAGGCGGACACTCTACAACTGAGCTNATCGCCGCCCAATTGGAAGGTTGGGTGTTCGATCCGCTGATCGCCAGACAATGTTGTGACACTCATGACACAGTCATAACAAATAATATGATACATGCCACATTTATCATATACATGTTTTCAAAGGAGGAAGCGCTTTAGGCCTACCTCAGTTAGGTGTGAGGTTCCTTGCTGACAGCCACGGCTGGATTGTCAATGCAACTCCAAACCCCAGAACTGTGAGGCAGATGCTCAGAGTTCTGAATCAGCTGGTTTCTGACAATTTTCTTGCACAGCACAGTCTAGCTCACTTTTTTGGTTGGGTGAGTATTGTTTTAATTTTTCTATGCTGCACAAATTTTCACACTGCACATTTTAGTTTAGTGTTCGCTGGTAAGTTGGTAAACTTTGTTTTACTGATGTCATGGCAGGTGATGTCTTACACTGTGTTTTCATGAAAGCTTTATTGTTTTTTTTGATTGATCTCTCATGATGTATATTTTCAGATCAATGTTTAATGCTTAATGGTATTTTGTAACCTTTGTATGTATAACTAGTGGAAGCTTCAAATGGAACCAAAGCTTTTGCTAGGTCCTTATTAAGAAGGCAGACGTGTGGTTCCAGGTATATCAAGTTGTATTTTTGGATGTTATTTTTGGCTTGTGCTTGAATACTTTATCATGTCGACCTCAGACCACCGGTATATAATTTATGTTGGGTGCTTATATGAACTGCTCAGCTTTACATGTGCTACAAATCTAACATGCTTAGAATTTAATTGGATCCAAAGTATGTACAGCTTTATAAGTTTATGCATTGTTCACGTATTTGATTATGCATGTTGTGATGGTTGAATTAATGCAAAATATTAATGCCATCTGAGAAGTGAAGTGTGCATGGCAACATGGTAGAGAAAAATATAATGTGTCAACAGCTGCAGAAAATTTATAGAAGGAATGTTTGTCGCATACAAGTTTTCCGGGCAAATTTGGAGAAATTTAGGCAAAATATCCTTTGGATCTCCAACAGGGTTCCCACACATTTTCAAAAATTATTTTCCAAACTTTTTCAATACCTTCCCAATACCAAATTAAAAAAGTTCAATACCATGCCTTATCCTCACCTTTCGAAATTCTTAATTATGAAACTCAATTTTACATATTGCATAAAACTGCATAAAGATAATGAATTGCTTTGCCTTCAGCACAAATGTGATAACCTGCAAAGGTCAAGATTAGAAGAATCAGTGGCTGAAGACTTACTGCATCAATCTAAAAACGACCTTATGCAATTAAGTTGCTTTGCTTTGTTTACACACAAACAAGAGTTACCAAAAAACTTGAATGAAACTCGGCACAAAGGCGAAAGAACACTGTAGCAAACTACATCTACACCATGGTCTCAAACATGTGGCCTGCGATGCTTTTTGGGTGTTTTCAATTAATTACGAGAATATTTAAGTTCTTTAGTTTACATACCGGTGTTTATAAGTGCTCGGCCAGCGAGTGAACAACTTCTTTTTAAACAAACGTAGACACGGCTAGAAATGATTTGCCTATAACTCATGATATCCTCCGCAGGTAATAAGATGTAACAGCCGCTTCGAAGACGGTTCAGGTAACGTCATTGCTGCGTCATCGTCATGATGCGGCCCTCGGGTTAATTCATAAGTCCTCATTTGGCCCCCAGAGCAATTTGAGTTTGAGACCCTGATCTACACATTTCGTACCATCGAACACTGCTGAATGTATCCACTCGGCACTACCTAAATCGCATAACATTTCTATAAGCTGTTCACCTAGCTGAGCAAGAGCTTTTTCTTTGATGCCTGCTGTTTTTCAGAAACTGTTTGACTGTGCAAGTAGTGTCAACTGACTTATATCTTCTGCTTTTTTGTTAGTTCCTTGGCTGCTTTGTGAAGAGCTTTTACATTACCTTGCATTCTCTGCTTTGTCACTTTGATTTCGAAAAATTCCTCTTCACTGACTCCTGACTATACCTCGGCGCCCTTGTTTTCAGCCAGATATTCAAAGTATTGATTTCTTGCTCCACATGCAGCTTGTAAAAGTTCCTTCCCAATTGCGACATTTTTTAATCATTCCAAATTAGTAATGTTGTCCTTCACCAACCGCCTTGCAATTAGATGTGTACCGCATAAATTTACATCATACGTATTTTTCTTGAAAGAGAAACCTCGTTCAACAGTTGCCTGTTCATGTGATAGCAGCAAGAGCTTCGCAACAGGCCAGAATTCACAGAAATTGTTGTCACCATGCAGATGTTTGAAATAAATGAATTCTACACGCAAACAATTGTCTGCTTGGATGCGAAGGAGTTGTGGAAACCCGAGCAGAGTTTCATTTTAGCTTCGTTTACACTTTCTCTGTCATGTTTAGCTCCTTGCGGAACTGGATAAACCACGTTAACCACATACCAGTTGCGACCTACCACTCCTGCGAAACTGTGTTGATCATCCACCAGACCGCAGCCCCTTTAAAAATGTAACCCCATTAACTACCCAATAATTCAGCTGTCACCTTTAAACCATGATAGAAAATTATGAATCTGTCGAGGGATGCTCGGCGAGACCACCTGTTTAACAGGTTTTTGTCGGTGTCCCAGCGCTTCAACTTTATTGCATACAGTTGTCCAATGTTTGCGCCAATAAACTCAAATATTAACTTTCTCTTGAAAAAAATTGAAAATCTGGAAATGTTGGGGCCAAGATCAAAAAATTATCAAACTGGTCAAGATGACATCACAGTCATGACAATGAGCAAATCCATGTTGTGGTAGCTGGTGAAATACTGTACTACTTTCATTTTTTTCAACTTGATGTTCCTTGAAGAAATACATATATTTTACATAGGGCTGTCAGCAGAGCCCTTACAATTCGGTTGCGACCCAGCACTTCAATCTTTGTACAATGGATCATGAAGCCATTGCTGACAGCCACGGCTGGATTGTCAATGCAACTCCAAACCCCAGAACTGTTTGTACAATGGATCGTGAAGCCATCTGAATGCTTGCAAGTTCACTCAATACCAATTTTAAATAACAATTAATTTAAACTTACTAGTGTAATCAGGGACCACTCTGCTCAGACACTTCCGATCTTTTCTATTTAGAATTTCCATACTTTTTCAATACCTAATGTACATTTTGGCAAAATTCAATACTTTTTCAAGGTATTGAAAACTGATTTTGAAATTCAGTACTTTTTCAATACCGCGTGGGAACCCTGCTCCACACAACTATGAGCTCAGTTCAATGTTGAGACTATTTGATCCATAGCTGGAACCCTGTCAAGCGTCACCACTCCAGAACAGAGTGGACCTGGAAATTAATGATGACTACAGGTATTCCTGTTTTTCCATAACTGCAGTACTCCCAAACTGCAACCCCATCACCGGCTGCAGTTTAACGCAACGCCGAGGACTTTCTTTTTGAACACCTGGTCCACCTTGAACAAGTATGGTTTTGGACGGGCCTGTCATTGAAAATCTTTTGCTGTTCTACTCTTTTTGAAAAAGGATTTAACAAACTTTTTTAAATGGTGAAAATTGAGAACGCCTTTCCACTTTTGCACAAATCCCGCCGCTGTTGCTAAACTTTTTATCACTTATGCGAACTCTTGTGTTTGGGAAAAGCATTACATATAAATAACAAAAATCGTTGATTAAACATTTTTCACCTTGCTGCATGTTCTTCGCGTTGGTCCCATATCTGGATCGTATCATCCCAACCTCCTGACAGAAAAGCGGATTGATCCGTCGGATGGTGCTTCACGGTGAATACACGAAACCGGTGTCCATCCATCACCAAACGATTAGGACTACTCAAAAAAAGCTTTAGTACACAAAGTGGTATTGTTGCACCTTGCATATATCAACTCCCTAAACTTATCTAATTCTGATGACCCCATATGACAACCCTGTACCCATTATTCAGCCTAATAAATTAAATATTGTACCTTGCTTTGACAAAAAAATTACAAGAACTGTATCTCATTTAAAGTTGTTTTATCCGTCAAACTTGAATTCATTCATAGTTATACCAGGTTTTTTTTAAGGAAAATGTTATGTACCCGGTATGGACCTGTAGAGGCCCGATTTCTCTGATTCTAGGGACCCGAACAGGTCCCTAAAACGCCTTAAAAAACTGGTTATACTAATCTGGAAAAATAGGCGACAAAACTATTTCGTTCAATTACACATCCATATCGTGTGTATGTTTGCACTTCTCGAAATCGACAAGAGACTGGCCTGCTTAAACTTAGCAATGATCTTATGAAAAAGTAACTGAGAACCCATAGCATGACGAATTTCGCAGAAGTTTCTCAATTCCGCCGTTTTCCAGAGCTTCTATGACTTCGTGGTATAACAAATCTTGAAACCGTTATACTTTTGTCCCAGTTCTGCTTTGGGTCTGATTTGTTTCTTGTTTACTTTAATAACTTGACATTAATTTCACGATTATTTCCGTTTCTTTTCACCGATAGCATGCTAACATTACCTCATACAAATTATGATGAACCGGAGCAGCTTGCCACATGTAACATTTTAAAATGCTGAAGTGGATGCAATCTAACATGCTTTCCAAGGGACCTAAAATAAACGGGCACCGTGCTTTCTAAAGATAAAACCATCTCGAAAAAATATATGCAAGACCGGCGACTAGTATGAAATTTAACAAAATAGTGATTTATTTGATTTATATTAAAAATGGATATCGGATGCAAAACAAAAAGTACAAATATCGGAAGTGGATGTGGCGTTATGTACAACTTGTAACATTACGCGGACACAATTTTGCTACGAAGACTTTTCGCTAGTACATATTTAAGTTATAACCTTAAATACCTGCAAATCTATTTAAGTTGTAACCTTATTTAATTTAATAAAGGTAAGCAAGGATGCTGCGTTCAATCTATCAAAAAGTGCTAAAAACAAATGTATCATAATGAAAGAACATGATTCGGTGCGAATTAAGGAGATTTAGAAATATGAATTACATCCAAGATCACGTACAAAACTGTATATAAAACAGTGCGCTTTGCACATACGCTTATGGCACCTCTATACATTTCGGTATAACATCCAAGGTCATCTAAACAAAGCTCTAAGCTTCTGCTTGACACGGCATTCCCCAAAACCTAAAAAGAACAACGCCACGTGTTCTCCCGCGGAGCTAAAATTCAGACCGATGTTCCTGCATCTTTAAAATATAATAGCTTTTATATCTTTTTTCTCGAAAATCTTATCTCACTTCTTATACTTATTGCAGCTGCTACATTTTTGTCTCCTGTTCAAAGTCACAGTATTACTTTGGTACCTTCTTTATGCTCTTTACTTATTTTGCGTGTTTTTTCTTTTTTCTGCGCTGCTGATGTCGTATCCAGCAAAGTTTGTTTTAAACCGTCTAGTTTAGCTTATGACAACACAAGTTTATCCACAATTTTCTGCACACGGTTTCACAATTTTTGTGGCAACTTTTTGAATTTTTGCGAAAGGTTGACTGGCGTAGTGACTTTGCCGTCAGATGTCTCTCTGTCTTCGACATCTGCAGTCATTTGCAAACAAAAGATAAACTTCTTCGTCTGTCTGCATATAGTGATAAAATGTTTTCCAAGAATTTCTTGTACCAGATTTCTTGAAGACTTGATATTACTGGTTAAACAAACTCATGATAAGAAACAGCAACGCATCATCCAATGCTTTGAACGAAACTGTACTGCTATGATCTTATCGAAACTTTTAAGTTTGACTGAAGTTCAAAGACATCTTATACTAAAAATAACATCAATCATACGGCGCCAAATATGTCTGCAACGAAGAAATGAGAAAATCTTACGAATTGACTGATAACGCTGCTTTGGTTATATTGCTTAAACAGTACGAGTTAGTTGGAGTTTAAAACTACAAAAACAGGTTTTCAGAGCTTGCAATACGAAGCAACTGAAGGAGATGAAAACACTACATGTATTAATTAATTTGAAAAAAACGAACCACCGGCCAGGCACATATACACACACGATCTTACAGCACAAGTCAGCATTTAAGGCTGGTCGATACCATGGGCATAGCCAGGTGGGTGCCAAAGGGGCCATGCCCCCCAAAAATTTCGAACATATTTTGTCATTTTGTGCTTTGAGAGGCGGTGTCCCAAACACCATACTGTTGCTCGCTTAATGTCGAAAGAATTCCCCCCCAAAAAAAATTTCGGGCTGGCTACGCTGCTGGTCGATACCCATAAGCAAAAGCGCCCACCTTGGTTCACAAACTTTTATTTTTGTTCCCGATTCAATGTCATAAATATTCAATTGTTCAGTGCTTCCAGCTGTGATAATCTGCGTGGCAGCCGGATTGACAGACGCCGCCAAAATCTGACGATGCTCGTGGATCGTGTGCAGCGCCGCACCACTGGCAATATGCCAGAATTTTAACATGCCACCAGCATCTGCGTAAAAATATTTGTACAGAATGTCAGTTTTCGGAAAAAATTAAAACACGACAATGTAAAAACGGATATTGCACTAAAAAGAGAGTTTACAAAAAAACAACATCGTGCGCATAGTTGCAGCAGCATGGGTCGTTGCCTTTCAGAGCGGTCACTATTTCAAAACAACCGGTAAAAGACAATAAAGTTTGGCTTGACTTACTTCAAACAAAAGACTAAGTCTCTCACTCTAATCATGAATTGGATGCTACAACAAGGTTTCAATACAAGCGGTTCGAGAAACATGAGCAACAAAACGTTATTAGGCAACGATCAGTTAGTATTGCATTAACTACTCTGCCTCCATGTCCCGATTACGAGGGATTGGTTAAAGCAGTGTTTTCTAACTGGACACTCAATATTTGATTTAATTTATTTGTTTATAGCAGACACGAAGTCCATAGTATGAACACACACACTCTGCAGAACGCAGGTTGATAAAAACAGACAATACAGAACGTAGT
>JGI24159J19872_10000626_pt1 | contig 33350 bp, 20 predicted proteins | sample Ectturendosymbi4_FD_19872 | JGI IMG/M metagenome (IMG submission 19872) | reverse complement strand
GGGAAATGCACAACAAATGCGGACGCGGTGTGAACAGAGGACAGAAACTTTTGGCGCGGTGCGGGCAGAGGACAAAAATTTTCTGCCCGCGACATCTCTAGCCACAACCACAAAACTGATGCGATTTTTTTCGATTTATTTTACGAAGTGTTTCCGAAACAAAAGTGAAAGCGTTTCCGAAACAAAAATTGAACTATTTTGAAACGAAAATATTTTTGTTTAGACAACATTTGCGATACGAAAGTAGAATTGTTTTTGAAACGAAAATATTTTCATTTGCAAACAAAAGTGAAAGTGTTTCCGAAAGGAAAATAAATTTTTCTCAACGAAAATATTTAATAAAACATTTGCGTAACGAAAGTAAAATTATTTCTGTATTTGAAATGTTTTTTCGCTTTTTTTCAAAAAAATGACAGAAACAACAATTTTTTAGGGTGGCACGCATGGGCCACCATGCAGTTCTCACGCGGGATGGAAATAAGAGAACAGTATTATTATTACGACAGAATAGCATTGTTGATATTATTCAATAATAGAATTTGGGTAAACGTCCGGCAAGCACTGCAAACCCTCGAAGTTCTATGAAGTGTAAAACGTTGTTTAGTTTAGAGTATTTTTTATCTTTGGTTCTACTTCGATAGGCACCAAAAACGGGCGCATTTATATCAAGAGTGCCACAGACGCTTGGGGGAGAAGTTACCCCAAACTGCCCGCCACTGGATCCACCACTGCTTCTGATGTACAACAGCACGCTCAATCGAAGCCGAGCAGAGACATTGCTCTAAGACACCAACATCCGAAAAGGCCTTCTACAAAACTTCTGCGCATGTAAGACGTGGATCCAGTTGTCCAAATTTTCATCGACTGATTGATGTATGCAGCTGATGAACGCAAATGCCAGCGTTTCTCAGCGAGCTGAAAAATGTTTGGATTTCTCACAATCCATAATGACAAATCGTTTGTCACGCCCCAACAGAAGCGTGTGCAATCTTTTGGTTGCCGCTGAAAAAGAAAGAATTTATTTACAGTCAACTACTTGATGCTTATGCGGGCAAAGTTTGAATTTCTGTAACAGCAAGGCAAAAGCATTGTTGCATGCCTGCAACAATTTCAAATTATTTACTGTAGGTTAGGCAGGCAATTAACATCAGATGAAAGTTGAAACACTTTACGCACAGGTCGGACCCTGATTGCTTGACAAGACTGGTTGTTTTCTCGACGGCAAGGTAAATTTTGATGGAAACTTCAAGGCTCTACATAATTGTGATTGAACCGTCAGAATACGTGTTACTGTTTTCAAAATAAAAATCTCGAATGAATCCTATTGTTGCTAAACAGGGACTATGGCTTAGAACAATTCGGAACCGAATCGTATAGTTTGAGCATCAGGACATATAAAATGTATATAACCGCCACAGTCATGTATTAAGTCTTAGAATTGTAAAAAATAAAAAATCTACGATATAAAAAATATGTATTCATTGGTGTCCGTTCAAAAGAGACCTGTTTATAACAGACCACGCGTTCATAACACACAACATTCATAACAGACCCATTATGAAGGTTGCCTGTTGCGAACGGGTGTGTTATGAACAGGTCTGTTTTAAAAGGGAACCGCATTCATTTCAGTCTACGGCTGACACCGCCAACACGGGTAAGTTACATTTGCAACACGCCAAGGTTATCAGAGAGGACTTTTTGCGATGGTTTTGAAATGTAACTGACATCAGACCATTAGGCGGAATAAAGGAAGCTTGCGCACCGCACACAGCGTCACCCCAAATTTTGTTATAGCCAGAAAAATTTGTTTGAAACATACAATAAAAACAAAGCATTGCCCCTAATAACGTATTCCAGCTCCCAGCATTTAAAACCTGGGTACTGGCCTGAGTAAGCTGCAACAGGCATACAAGACTTGGCTTAACGTTTGACGCGTAACTACACAAGGCCGTGCCCCCTAATTTGCGACAGTGTTTGCGAATGGACGCTAAAATTACGAGCACGAAGCAACTGATTTCAGCGACTTAAACGCTCGCGCTGGAATGTCGGTTTTCCACGTGACTGACCATTGTTGCTGTTATGGTAGCACAGCCATGTTTGTCTCGCTTATTGTTCGCCAAAACTTCCTTCGTCGCGATCTGGCCGCAGAGATTTCTCAACGCTGCAGAACCACCGCCACCACAGCACGCGAAACAAACAAGCTCGTTTATTGAAACTTCAAAATATAGAAGCCGGCGGCTGGTGAACAGGCAGATAGTGACAGGGCTAAAGTACTAACTCTAAAACAAAGCAAGAAGATTGGTGCCAGGGCCGGAGATGTGACCGCCGTTGCGATAACTGCTCCAAAAATGCGGTGCGAATGCCAACAACATAAAAAGTTTAAGGCCGAGATGGAACCCTTTCTACACTGTCTCAAGCAAGTAGATACGTATGTTTTGTGAGGGTCGCTGAAAGTGATTAACTGGGGCAGTTGAAGTATGTGGCAGGTACGGGATCCGGGTCTTTTTTAGAGTGAAGACGGAAATCGAAACTTGCCCGTGTGACATTTTCCAGGTAGAACAGCAGTACCGCAGGCAGTCGATGTTCGATACTAGGGAAAAGTTACTCCGACAAGGTTCGAGACCACTGGTTCCCAACCATTGTTCTGAGAGCCGCATGCTGCTCCCAAGTACCCTTTTTGCGGCCCTCAGCAGTCTTTCGATAAAACCTCTAATATTTTGTGTAACACACTTCGTTCTGCAATGAAGCAAAACGTGACAGCTGGAAATTGCGTGAAATTCTTTTTAGTGCGGCTCTCTAACAAAGTCGTAAGTCTGGATTTGGCTCTCTTCAGCGAAAAGGTTGAGGACCACTGTTCAAGACCTTTCGTAGCTATCTGCTGTCAACGAAGTCGCCTGAATTGACGTAAAACACTGGTTGAGGGAGAACTTTACCGGTGCGAAACGACGCCCGTGCTGGGGTCGATGGCGAAAACTGACCCGAAACGCGAAATTCCATTTGGAAACACTCGACTGGCTCCGAAAAGGTCAAAGGTATTAGCGTAAACACGTTGCAGTCATCCAGGCTGTTGCGCGTACTGGAGGAGGAAGGCAAAGCGAACGCTGATTACCGACAACGAATACAATCACCGACGGCTCCAACTGCGGTCAAGGGACGCCCCTCCCCCAGTCACGTGATCGCCGACGTAGAACTCGCGCTGGCCAATCGGCGCCAGAGCACTGGCAGTACAAACAAATGAACGTGGAAATCGCCCCGCACAACAGGGAGCGAGAAGAGTGCGGATGAATATCACCGCACACCGGAGGGGGGACAGGAAAAGCTATTTATTTCTTTTTGTATAGGAACACCACGGGGGCTTTTTTGTCGGGGAGCGCGACGGGCCTCGATTCCCAACGGGAAGAGTCCTCCCGTGCCAGGATCGGGTCCTCGTCGGAAATATCCGGCTCGTCTTCGTCGCTGTCGGACCCGTCCGAGTCCAACTCGCTGTAAAAATAAAAATCGTCTTTGAAGCTCGGCTTGTGGGGCCTGCTGGCCTGCCTGGACCGCAACTGGCCGCCGTCCTTCCTGGCGCGCGTCGCCATCTTCGCCGAGTACGACGACGACACTGACCCGTCGCTATGGCGATCGTCGTCACGCGACAAGGACGAGAGCTGCGAGTCGGTCCGTTGGCGCTTTCGCGCGGGCTGTCCGTGAACGTCCGGGGTCGAGACGGCTTTGGGGGGCTTGTGCCTCGGCGCCGTGTTCGTGTCCACGCTGGACTGTCTGCTGATTGGCCGGAAGCGAGGCCCCACCCCCAAATCGTCAGCGTGTTGCTCCTTCGCGACGGTCGGCTTTTTCAACAGTTCTTCGTGCGCGGCGTCGGAAAGCGGAAACGACCTGCGTTCCCATGACGACGACGCCGCTGCTTCCTGAGTCCCGGCGCTGGTCGGGCGAATCGGGGCCGGGCCAAGGTAGGAGGAGGTCGACGGGGCGGTTGCGGCGCTGCTCGGAGCGGCGTCTGGCGGCGGCGCCCCTGCTTGTTGGAAGACGTCGCTCGAACCGCGTCTTGTCTGAATACCTGCGGCTGCGAAAACAATGCGACCCTGTTACGTCACACGGAGACGCTTACGTTTGATGCACCGGGGCGTGAGGCACTGATGTGGGTGTCTGCGAAAATTAAGGGGTGTGGGACAATGAAGGAAACACCGGAATTTGTCGATAACCGCGCGAAAAATCGATTGCAACGAAATTAGGAAGCGTTTCAACCTGCCTGATTGCGCACCGAAGCTGATGGGAGGGACATGAACAGTGTTCGCGCAGTTTTCCCAAACTGACCATTTCTCCTAAACCTCTCCTTCGTGTCGGTGCCCGCAAGATGAGGAGAAACTCGCGCGGCCAAGCATAGCAATGTATGCTCGACTGCGCCTAAATTAGGAGTGATGAGTGCTTCTGACATACAACAACTGCATTTACAGAAGTATAGAGCGAAATTTCGGAGCCTGAGGGTGTCTTCCGAAAGAACAGTCTGATCGAAACGCCGCTGGTTTGGCAAAACTCGGCCAAAGTTGGGATGAAACGGCCGACGTTGCGAAAAAGCGGTTGTAGCTGCAAAATGATTTTTAAACGCGTTCTCTTTTTTTGCCATTTTGCCTCTTTGCAAACGCTGAGCAGTCGTATTCACCGTTAATTTACCCAACTCGGAATTGTTGTTCCAACGAATGCCTCTCAAAATGTTCTTTAAATTGCAAGCATATGCTCAAAATGCTTTTCTCTTCATAGAAGACAAAGGATAGTCGCACAAAAATTTTGCAAAACAGAATGTTATATCTGGTAAGGTGTTGTTCCATTATCTGTGTACAGTTTCGAGTTAACAGCAAATATAAGACATTTTGCTCAAGGCTTTGCCGTAGCGACGCGCAGCACAAACAAAGGACAGCGCTAGCTCCACCACAACAATAGATGTGAGGTGACATCCATCGGTATTCAGTCAGGCAAAGATGGACAAAAACAAAATCACTGCGACTTTCACATGTTGGCCAAACCGGGCAACACGCACAGCATCCGTAACTGCCGTTAGTGGTTTTGTTTTTTTGCCGGACCGTATGTTTTGAAGTGATAAGATTACAAAATGATACAATCAAATTTCATTTGTTTGGATAGAAATTATTTATGTACGTGCTCGGTTAGTCAGTTAAACCACTGGACTGAGGGTAACACGTTCTCGAGCAAACACGCTTTGATTTCTGCAGGTGTTGTGGTTTGAAATCCAACTACTTTAACAACTGTGAAGGCCATTTAGGAAGTCTCCCACGTTTAACGCCTTTACGGTCTTCAAAAATGGCAAGTATCATTTAAAAAATAATGATTTCAAGATACAAACAGCTACGAACGAAGTAAAACCGGCAAGTTCTAGCAAACTGACATAAGAGCGAAGAAATCTAACAGATTACGACGGTAAATCCAGCCACTCGTTTGCCAAATCATTTTCGTCGACGTCAGCGAAAACCAATGCGTGAACCACGAAACATGGAGGCGTTGAGCGGGCGGCGTCGCGCGATGAATAGTCACTTTAGTTGCACGGTGCCTGAGCGCAGCAAAGCGTAACAATCTCAAGGAGCGTTGATTTAACGTGTTTTTGTAAGTGGCTCCATTGGGGGGGACGGCATTGAAAAAAAAAAAACAGAAAAACAGTTGCAGCCTAGGTTTTCGTCGGTGTTTTTCGGTCACAGAACCATATTTTTTTTATTCAGCGAAAAATAATTCAGTCAATTCGGTCATTTTGTCCGAAGATACGAACTAGTGAATACTGTTAGGGCGAGTTTTAATACTATTATGGGACAAATGACTGGAATGTGTCAGCGAAAAAAACGCCTCGCACCAAAACCGAACCAACAGCATGGAAGATAAACTTGTCGCCAGCTCGGTCACTTCAATTCGAGCGGGCGATGTGTCTGATATAGGTTCTTTTGCGCAGCGCATAAATCGTACGTTTCGACACGACAACTCAAGTTCTCACCCAGCCCTGGATTGTACACCGGCTCTGGACTCGCAGGAGACGCAGGATCGGACGAAGCGATTCCGGGAGTCGGACTTGATCGAAGCGACGGGGGGTAGAAGAATGTGGGCGACGTGACCTCGTCGAGCGTCGACGGCAAGTTTGCTCGCCCCATCGACCTGAATGAGAATAAAAAAGGCGTCGTTAAAAAAGAAGTCTCGAAAGGAATTATTCAGTGCGTCGTGTAAAATACGTCACCGGGCCAATTAAAATGCATTCGCGGGCGAGCTCGAAAAAATTTAAACAATGCGGAGATCACAAATAGACCGCAAAGCCTGTTTTAAAACGACCTGACAACACCGAGAAACCGGCCACCATCGGAAAAGTAGCCGCGCGACAACATGCATTTTGACCAATTGTTCAACAATGCTTGTTTTCGTTTGGTCGATTTTCATGCACAGGCGGACTTTTTCTTCCAAATCTAATAAACCCGCGCACAAGTGCCAGCTAACAGCGAACGCGTCACGACGCACCAACCGGAAAGATGGTCGTGACCCAAATAACGTCAGAGCAGGAAGGAAAGTTTTCTGCAGCAGCGATTGTGTGACTTGACCGGGGTAAGATTTGTTATCTCCTGTAAACAGCTGTCGGGGTGAGCAAAGGTTTTGCAAAAGAGCTAACCCCCATAAACGCGGTTGTCAGGCAACAAAAAGCAAGGAAAACAAAGCACTCAAATTGCCATGCAATGATCAGAATTACTCAGTATCTGTTTTAGTATGTTTGTCGAAGCGCACTGATGCTGCTATAAGCAGCCCATAAATCTTAGTCTAAGGTTTCACCGACAGCAATAAAAAAAGCAAAACACAACCAAGTCAACATAAGACCAGTCAGTAGCAATGTTGCATTTGGCTGCAGGCGCGATCAAGTGCTGAAGCAATCCCTAACAAAAGACAGCGTCCAGAGCTCGTCAATGGCACACCGGAGTTTTTGTGAACGCTACTGTAAGCGCTCGGAAAGACAAGCATGTGGTTCTTCGTAACGGAGAGCGTCGCAGGTTCCTTCACAAACGGCCGTGTTCAACAACACCGACAGCAAAGATTTCCACGTTAACTTTTACACCAGACTTCGAACAACAGGATTCACCGAATAAAAGTGACTCTACAATGAACACAAAACCAAGGACAAATGTGCACCATGATAGCCAATACAAATCCTAGGAAGGACAAACCAACTGCAGCAAAGCTTAGATTGAGCAACGTAACAACTTCTAATATGTAAATGATTTGGACCCATAATGTCATCAACGCTTTTGTTTGCACCGTTTTTCGTATAGAAAGATCTGTCCATGTCATGAGAGCAACCAACCAATGGCACCAGCCATAGAACATTTCATGCGAATGTCAACTTCGGGATTTGCGGGCAATAATTGCTCCGTAAAAGCTTTTCTCATTCATTTTGTTTGCATTTCTACAAAAAAAATGCATAGCTATGCGTGCGTCAGAATGCTCGAAATCGATTTTGTTTTTCCTCAATTTTCTGGTGGGTCTTCCCCGACCTATCACGAGGTGCTTGCACCTTAATTGGCCTTCGCCGCTACACCACCTTTACCCCCCTAGAAAAACCCTGGACCCGTCTATGGTATATAGGTCTTTCCTCAACATTATTAACCAGGAAGTGCAGAAGTCGTACAAATGCTACTAACCCCCCCACTCCGAAATACCTATGGTGACAACTGACAAAGTCACCAACAGGGGACACTAGACCTGCAAAAACCATTCGATTTAGTTCAACAGGAGAAAAGGAATTAATAAAACTCAGGGCAAACCATTGCTCCTAAGGAACAACTGGTTTCGTAGAAGCTCACAAAAAATGTCCCAAATTTTCCTCTCTGAAGACCGAGCGCAAATTTGCAGAAAAATCTTTCTCGAACTCGCCATCGTCGCGCATCAGTTGCAAACTAATCTCAGCAGGCTTTAAACTAGGAGTCTCCAACACGCGACCCACGGGCCAAATGTGGCCGTCGCGGGCATTTTGTGAGGCCCGTGATGCGTTTCGGGAATTTTCAAATAATTATCAAGTTATTTACTTTATTCATCGGTGTTTGAAAGTGCTCGGCCAGCGAATGAACAAGTTTCTTTGAAATGAAGGTAGCGACGGCCAGAAATGATTTCCCGATGCTACGTTTACGTTTCGCAGGAAATAAGATGTAAAAAATGTTTCTAGTGAGGTTCAGGTACCGCAATTATTCCGTCAGCGTCATAATGCGGCCCTCGGGTTATAAGACCTCAAATCGGCCCTGGGAGCAACTTCAGTTTGAGACACCTGCTACGATAACATGATCAGCTTGGGCCTATAGCTTCACAGCGGGGATCCCACATGGTTTCAAAAAACATTTTCCATACTTTTTCAATACCACATTAAAAAAGTTTAACACCATCATTTACATTTATTTTCCGGAAATTTTATTCGCGGACCACGATGTAGAGAACATCTACAGAACTGTCATCCGCGGTATGGAACAAAATCAGTATAAACAAATGATTGAATTTAGCATTTCCATACTTTTTCAATACTTTATGCACATTTCGGCCAATTTCAATACTTTTTCAAGGTCTTGAAAATCGATTTCACAATTCAATACTTTTTCAATACCGCGTGGGAACCCGAAAAAAAAACACGCCACGACCTTTAAATAAATCGATTGCATCCATTTTTAAACCAGCCAGCGCAAACGCTGTTCGCTACTCACCTCGTGCCGTTCTTTTTGTTGAGGCCCCACTCCATGTACGCCATGTATTTCTTCTTCTCGAGGATTTCGTAGCGGTCGTGCCTGACCTGAAACTCGGCGTCCGCCATATTCTCGGTTTGGTCAACAGCACCTGCAAAGACAGTATCGGTTGAATGGGATTCGGCTCCGGTGTGAAGCGAAATTTCTGACTTCACGCCATGTGCGCATGCGCAGAGTGATATTCCGCATATTAAATACGCTGAGAAAACTGATGATTAAGGCTTAGGCAAGTGTGTCGGCGTAGGGTTTGGGTTAGAAAAAAAAATAATCGGGGTCTAAGACTAATTCCAATATTTTTCAGTGGTTGTAGTTACTCCCGCACTATAGCTTGTTGTGGGTATCAAAAGGTTTTAATTCACACAACACACATCAAAAAGTAATCGCCAAACTTTATTTCTTTGCCATGAGAAGCAAAATAACAGACAAACAATAATAGGTCAGAAATTTCGCCCGCCACCGGATGAGTGCTCACGCATGACGAAGTGGGTTGGTGGTATGGCTAACGAATACTACGCGTATGACTGGTCACACGAAATCTGATAACTACCCTAATTCTTGGCCAGTTGCTGAGAACGGTCCAATGTCAAGCAGCATCAAAAATTCATATGATGGCCGGACAAGCAAAGTTGCAACCATGCACACATAAGATTGGCTTTAATGAGAAGTTACCAGCAGGTTTTGCAACAGGAAGCTCAATATATTTATGAAATGCACCAAACACGAGCGCCATTTGCACCGACACTTGCAAGCCTATTGAATTTTAGCCCAACACAACATTTCGAAGTAACCGCCATGTGGGCGCATTCTTGAAACGTTGTTCCTCGGCAGCCTGTGGAAATCGGGAACTCTGCGAAGTCGCAAAAAACAAACAAACCACCGATTCAAATCAAAACACACTGGCCTTTTCCAAAAAACAACTGTTTTCGTTGTTTGAGAAAAAGCCAAAAATACGAAGTAAACGTTAAGCGCCAAGCAAAACAGCCAAGGGACTGTCCGTGCTACCGACGGAAGCCTGCTTCGTGCAGCTTGCCATTGTTCAAGTCGCCCGAAGCTATAATCCGAATTCGCGGAACGCCACAGGCGATACCTGCGCGCGTTTAATTTTAGGCCGCCATTACGCACCAGATGCTGTGCGGGTGTAGAATATTCGTGCAGCGTTCAGGCAAGCACGCCGTCCTTGACGTGCATTAAGCGTAACATCTGCTGCATCTCTCGTAAGCTGACGCGGGAAGCAAATCGGTGTGTTGACAAGAAAGGAACAACTCTCCGGTTGAGATGATTTCAAAGCAATAAGTTTTTTGCAACAGCTTGCCGTGTGTACTCGACCACTTAGCCCGTCGTTTTCCTTTTTACCAAAACGAATTAAATTATCAATGTATCTAGAACGTTGTCTATTTATAAAATGTCCCAAACAACCTTGCCCTTAATTAGTTTAGTTAAGTTCAGCCACAGATTCTAGCAGGAAAGCGTTTCACTCACTTTCGTCAACTTGACCCGAGGCTTCTTCGCCAACAATTCTCCACCTGCCACAACAGAACAGAGCTATTTACACTTGCTTGGACAAAAAACGAGAGGCAGAAGTTCGCTATAAGTGATCAAATATCGCGTAAGGCATTCATTCAAAAAAAGAAAATAAAGCAAACAAACGTCCATCAATCGATCAGGTCAATTTGACGCCACAGCAAATGGAACGTCAATAGAAGAGATAAGAAACACAGCCGAGCTCAGGTACTGACCGACTATGAAAAGCTACAACGCGGCGATACAGTCAGGCGTGAATGATCGCGCTTATCGCGAACCTTTGAGGGGGCACTGAACTTCATTACCCACACGTTCTCAACAGGTTAATTTTAGCGAACGGCACCCAGCAGCAGTCAATTTTTTAAGAAATAAGAATACCATAAGCAAAATATAAATGCTCTTCTGTAACATATCAAAACGGATATGTCACAAGTATTGCACTGTGATACAACATCAGCCAAACCTGATATCCACACACAAAAAGCCAGGTGCCAAGCGTCAAGGCATTAAGTGAATTGTACAATCCACAGCTTTAGCAAACCTAGCAGTTTTCAAATAAGGAAACATTACGTAAAACTAGACATTCTCAACTATTCATAGGAGCCGGTGTACACCAGAACTAGAAACGAATATATACTAAGCCCATTTAAATTTCAAGCCGATAAGGCAAAAGAAATTTCATTTGAAATTTTTCGAACTTTCTGCTTTTCAAGTGTGGCATGCCCGAGTGCAGATAACAGCCCCAGCCAACAGAACGCATCAGAGCATGTGACATTGTCCCCAAAGCTACGAACGCATCAATTCTGATACTAAACCTTACAGTGGTTATCCAACAGTGGCACACATACCACTGGTAGAACGCGAGCAGCTTGCAGGTTATATGCGAAATTTAAAATCAGATGAAAAATGCTATTGTCTATGATGGTCACTAAGTCCAAAAGTCAAAATAATCTCTCTGTTCCTGCAAATGATTTCCGATGTGCTATGAACGAGGTTTTGCCCTGTACAGACCAGCTTGTGGGAAAAATCATTTCAAAGCCTTCACACGAAATTGTTTTCTGTTAATCAATTTGTGTGTTTCAGTGCTCGCAAGAAGATTTGAGCAAATTAAGTTTTTCCTGGTCAAGTAGCGAGCAGCGATAGCAAGAAAACTAGGTGGTATACGCGCTCTAAAAATGTGAGAACTACCGCCATTCACAATGTAAATATTCTTTCGGGTACAATCGGAAAAAAAAACACGACGCAACATGGCAACTAAGACGTAAGTAGTCAAGGAAATGTTTGCAATTGCACGGAGAATCCCAGCTCATCATGTGACACTTTCGCCTTCATCCATCCGGTGGAAAGGTGTAGTGCATTAAAAAAACGAACGACGACGAAGAACAGCAACGCGGAATAAAAAGAACGCGTCCGTACCCTGGGGTCAAGATTTCCTTGTATTGCAATTTTTCGATCCTGGTTGTGGTCAAGCCGTGCGGGATGACAATGTTGTTGATGTCGTATGCCTGGTCGGCTTGCCTTTTGCGTTTCAGGAACGCCTGCAACGTTGAGCACACGTCAATTTGAACGTGAAGACACCAAATATCAGCACGAAGGTGAGTCTCAGGTCAGTCCAGGCTAAGTAAACGCATCGGTGGTGAAACCCTAAGCACGATTAAATCACATGGAAATACAGATTCAAATGATGCAGCAGTGTGAGAAGTTGTTGGATGGTGGAACTGGGAAGTGAGATCAAGTTCTGGACCGGCTTTATGGTTTTTAGACGATCATCATTAGTTGCCTGTCCTACTTTCGCTATTCAGTGAGAACAGCAATACAGTAGATGAAACCGCGTTAGCAACTTAAGTTCTGCGCGTTCGGCCCATACTGAGTCGTGCAAATTAAGCGCGCTCGACGCTATGACGATGAAACTAACTGTTTTCGAACACGCAGCCTGCCTTTCTTCCGCTAAGCAAGGACTGTAATTTCGAACCAAGTGGTTTTTATTGCTCACTTAAGTCGCGGAACAACCACCCAGCCGTCAGTAATTTACGTATTTTGCTAAATACGCCGGAGGTCATTGAATCGCTTTTTCAGTTGTATGCCCGGGACAAACACTCTTACTCTTATCCAGGGTGTTTTTAAGGAAAATGTTAGGAACCCGGTTTGTATCTGTAGGGACCCGATTTTCTCTGATTTTCGGGACCCTATGATAATTTTCTCCGATTCTAGGGACCCGATTTGAAATTCTAGGGACCCAAGTCGGGTCCCTAAAACGCCTTCAAAAAACCCTGCTCTTGTCGAACTGGACAGATCGAGAAGCACAGCTGTCACTCGAAACCAGTTGCGTCCAACCNGCGAGCCGCATGCGGCCTGATTTAGGTTTCAGCTGCAGTGAAAGTATCCTACATACTGACACCATCCCTTATTTTGATATCTCTAATTTTACATTTTTGATGCAAGTAGTCCTCACTCAGTGCCACTTTAACACGTCTGTTACCACTTAAGTTGAACCTTAAGCTAAATTTAGTTTGCTAAGATTAAAGTAAGCCATTTATGTGCGGCCCTCATTGATGTCATTCAAATGGGCGGCCCTGGTTAAGATAGTGACATAATTTTTGGCTCAGTAACCCAGAGCAGCTAAACTGTAAGACAAGTGACAAACTTTTGATGTTTTTTTGAGTTTAGCATGCACGTGCTCTGAAAGAAACTACACTGCAGATTGCTGAAAACCTTGAGGTGTTTCGAGTCCTCCTAGAGCTGATGCCCGGCGTGGAAAAGCGAGTATGAAAATAAATGAATGAACGAAAATACACGGCAGACCGAAGCACGAATGGAAATAGACAGCAGTAAGGGTAAAGCGAACTCTTCCGTGTGCAACTGTGCAGCGCAGAGTAAGCAGCACCCGGCGACGGGGGCACGGTATGTTTCGGTCGGTCTATTGCAACTACTTCAACCTACAGCATCGAGAAAAACTGGCTGCTAGATGATGCACCTGCAGGGCTGACCTATTCGTTGCAACGCCTGACGAACCACCAAGCGTAAGAGCACGAATGGTAACAACGAAAGACCACTACGTCAGTTTTTGAGACCTAAGCGACGGGGTGACGTCGACATTTACAGACACGGAAGTCCCAGGCAGGTAATCTTGCATTTTGCGTGTTTAACGTTTCATACCAAAACGGTGACTGAGCAAAATGGTAACTGCGAATCAACACCAAGCTGCAAGCATTACCTTAACATTTAAATTGAAAAACAGCCCCGTACATGTCAAACAGCGGCTAAAATTTTTTTTGTATTGACATGCCTCTTAACTTGGTTACATTTTAAAAAACCTTTTGCGACAATCAGAACTATTGCTTCAGCTGAGGCATGGTGCGCATTGCATTAGGAGGTTGACAAAAAGGTAGGAGGTTGACAAAAAGGTACGAGGTTGTGAAGTTACACCAAAGTCAGCAATTCCTACTCACATACGATCACAAAAATTGTTAAGCTGTCAACAGTGCCAGACAATGTGGCGCACACGACGGTGATAACGGCTTACCAAAATAGTCAAACACGGTAGTGGAACCATGTGCCGCACAAACTCAACGGCAGCGTGGGTATGAGGTCCCGTACAACTTTTCCAACGTCATACATGGAGCACAAGTTAAGGCTTTTATACTAGGTTTTCCGATTTGTAACTCCAACGCGTGACTGGGGAAAATGCCAGAAACAGGCACAAGTACAAAAACCAAGGATTCTCTAGCCCAGTGGTTCTCAATGTTTTCATGTTGATTCGCAGTTGCCTTGCAAACCCAAATATTGTCAACTCAGGAAGTTTGAACTTCAAGAATCAACAGCAAAACTGCTTGTTAAAAAACACTAACGATTGTAATTACATGTTTTTCTTTTCTTAGGCTAAACGCAAGCATTTGCCAAGGTGACTAGGCAGCTTCGCACATCGGAAAGAGGCGGAGTCGGTAAAACTCCACCTTGCAAAGATGAAGTTTCACAACCACAAAGTGTTAAATACCAACACTTCGAGTGTCATTTCGCGTTACTTTTATGGTTTAATTTGCCATTGCCTAAAACGAAACGTAAGTTCACGACAAACGCCACTTGTCCCACAAAGTCAGTAAGCATTAATCTTGGCTGGTCAAACCGCAAAACAAGGACGTCACACTCAATTTTTGAATGACGCTACCTCGACTTGTCGAAAAAAAAAAAAACAACACGAGACCGCTCCCAAGATACTGACGTGTAGTTACACAAGAGGTCAGGTTAAGAGTTCTCAGCGAAAAAGGAGGATGCATGATCGCGAAACGACAAAGCACGACAACGCAAAGCACCCGGATGACGCAGAGAGTTATTCAATTTCGAACCTCTGCGAGACAAGCTTCCGTACCTGCATTTGCGGGTTCGTGTCCAGGGTAGGGGTGCTCGTGCCGCTGCGGTGATACTCGGAATCGGAATCGATGGAGTTGACCCGGGAGCGTTTGACGTTGTCCGAGAAAGCCTGGAGAAATTGGGGGGTGAAAACAAGAGCATACTGAAAAAGGTGAGTGAAATAAGATTTTGCTGAAAACTGGAGAGTGAGATGAGGATTTTTGCTGCTGTGTAGCGTGTGCAGAAAATACAAAGCAAACTGAGCGGCTGGATCAGTTTTACTCTGAAATCTGCGGTGAAATTCATCTTTTTTAAATTTAATATACCATTGAAACTGCCGGACACTGTGTAATTGCATGATCTGAATTAGAAATCAAAAAAAGTTTTTTGAAAAAAAAACGCAAAATGTAATCTAGCCATTGTTTTCACTGCTCTGAAACAGACGAGCGATTAAATATTGACAAAAGACCAGCGTTTGCACCTGGCTTCCTTTCGGTCATAGACCGAAATGCTTTTGAAATGACCGACAAACATGTTAAGTCATTTCGGTCAGAATGTTTGAAAATATAAGCTAATGAACACTGCTATGGCGAGTTTTAATACAACTGTGAGACAAATGACCGAAATGCCTCAACAAAAAAACAGGTTTGCGCTGATGAGTAGAGAATACTGATATGAACAAAGAATCGGAAAAGATCGCGTGAGTTTCAAATGCGGTGATGCTTGGGACGAGGTAAGAGAAACAACTTGTGCTCATCCATCTGTACGCAAAAAAGCAAAATTCCTTGGATAAAAAAAACTACGACAAGCTGGAAAACTGAGTTCGTTCACTTGCTCGAACAAAATTCCATATTTCGCCCTTCATATGCAACTTTAAAAAATCGTTCCATGCAATTGCCAGACAACAGCATGTACAAGCGAAGCGGCAATTGTCGGCTTCAGGAAGCGTTGACTGACTTTAGACTTGACAGGCACATCCATTTTAACCGAAATCGAACCGCAGCGCGATTTTCTGCGTCACTTCCTTGCACACTTGCCAGTGTTTCAACTGACTGGAGGACGGAAGTGATTTGTTGCCTTTTACAGCATTTCATTCGGAAACATACTTTCGATTCTATTGTGTTTAAAAAGTACTCAATAATAGGCAAGTTTCAGTAGATAAAGCAAGACACCGAGGTGATAAAGTCAAATTATTTAATATATCTTGTAAGACAGGGTTTCCCAACCTTTTTAGGATCTCGAACCACTTGGGCATCCCGTATTGTCAACGCGTACCACTTCTTCCAGAACAACTATTTTGATCGAATCTTAGTTTATTCAGAAGATTAATATACATTAAAATAACAATGAAAGATCATATCTAAACTTAATGAGATTTTTGTTTTCGTTTACCTTCCACCAATTGGTAGATGCGTGGTGTAAATTTGCTAAAAGCGCATCGTAAGTCATAATGTTACGAAACCATAGGAATAGCAGGGTACAGGAAAATTTATTTATTTACGAACAAAACCCGATACGTAAACTAGGAAGCTGTGAATCCAGGTTTTTGTGAAAAAAAAGGAAGTTACTACTCGCGTACCACTAGGTTGGGAACCCCTGTTGTAAGCTAATTACACATAGAAGACGTACATAGACATATGCATATTTATACGTATCAGATACAGAATACATACACTGGCCGAGCCCCTGCGTCGCTGTTGCTCTAGCAACGCCGCATCCGCGGAATTGACTCGACTCACAGCAGCCGTGTTCGATTTCATCCGTTCGAGTACGACGGTGGCGGACTTGGAGCGAGTCTTGATCTTTTCGGTCAGGATCTCGCTTCTGCTTTTCGACGAGTTTTTTTGCTTTCGCTTCCTTCTGAAAAAAAAGCAATTTACCCTTGTATTCGAAAAGGCCGGAAGGATAAGAGTTCTGATATATTTTGTTGCTTCTAAGAAAATTTAGACCGTCTCTTTCAAATCTTATTTTTGATGACGGCAGTTGGAGGCAGGCTTAAGCCTGAAAATTGCTTCTTGCCGGGACGGTTCAGGTGAAGGCTCTTGTCCAAGGAGCGCTGCGGCGATTCACTCAGTAGTGGCCGCGGGTCGAACATCCAACCTTCCAATGGAGAGGCGGATATTCTACTTGGAGGGCACTCTACATGGGAGACTTTATGAATTCGTGAGCGGAACACTTTACGCTGCCCTGGACCGCCTTGAAACTTCATCCTGGAGAATTAATGCTGCCGTGCTGCGTGAAAACGTTCATGCCAGATTACATGACATTACCAGCGCAACTGAACAGCGTGACCAAGTTCGATTGTTTTGGAGCCGGCGGCCAAAAAACAACGTTGGTTCAAAACCCGAGCAATTGCGTCACAACATGATACGCTTTCAAAACTTGAAACATAACATTTAGCACAAAAGACAAAATCACTGGCAGCACCCGCACCTCCTCCGCGAGAAGTCGCTCGAAAACGGAACAGAAACTTCAAATTGCTCTAAGGCTGCAAGCGCGTAGATGACATCACGACTGTGGCTCTAATCACTTCGTACGGCCAGGGTTTATGGTTTGACCTTGGTGACCGTTCAAACATTGTGAGACCGCAACTATTTCATCTGAATGCCGAGACGGTCGTAATGTGAGGTTTTGTGTATCTTGTTATATGCAGCGAGATTTACTGTGTTTTGAGAGGTCGATGCGACATTGGAAGACCATTTCGGTCCATCAAAACACCTTAAAAAGCTCTGCGTACGCCAACAAACACAGAAAGCTGGGCAGACCGCAAGCGTTTTTCTACCTTTTCTCGTAGCGCCTTTCCCGCTTCGGTACTTTCAAGCTGTTCCACTTGTGACATCCTTGCATGTAGGAACTAACCCGAAGAGACAAGGGAATGTCTTTGAAAAACAACAACGGTACATCAATTTCAGATCAAGTGCTGCTATTTTTACGCGTCAATCAAAAACGCTTCAAATATACGTTGTCATACCAACAGGTAATTGTTATAAAAAAACGCACATGCTGGATAGCTTGAGCGTTGACAGCTTAGAACATATCTATAAAACAGCGTACAAATGCATAAATTCAAAACTGTGCACATTTTCAAAGGCGTATTCAAAACTGTGAAGTGAGCGAACACGGTGCGAATGATTGGAAACAGTCAGAATATTTCATATTTCATTCGAAGTCGCCCAATCTAAAAAATGGCCAAGATCAATAACTGAAACAAGGCGACTGCAAATTTAATATTACTAGCGTATCGCGCAGAGATTTTAAAGCCGACAGAAAGCGCTACATACGAAGGTAGAACACTACACAACACTAGTTTCAAAATCCGCACAAAAGTTTGCTTGGAGCAGTGTTTCTCAACCATATTTTCAGCTTGCGACCCACTTTAACTGAATATTTTTGTGGGGCGCACTGTGACATGTTGAGGGAAAACAACAACGATAAAATTGAATGATGAAAAAGAACCAAAATCTAATCAACAAAGGTAATTTACTGCATGCGGAAAACTTGAGCTTGTTCAGAGATCGTAAGATTTCCCAATATAATCGATACAAAATCGGATAATTTAAGAAACGTTTCAGTTAAATCGTAACATTTTGAAACGTTTCGCGGCCTTTCTGAACGAACTTCGCGGACCACTGGTTGAGAAGCACTGGTTTTGAGAACAAAATATGGCTAACGAACGCCCAAATACTGATCTACTGCTACACATCACCAAACGACCTACCTCTACACACACCCACTAAAGTAACGAAAACGAACGGCTCTCATTGAAATGGTGCTGAACACATGTACACTAATGTGCTTTCTGAATATTTAATATTTCGCGTGAAATGCCGGTTGAAGAAACCACACATTGGAAACCACCGATTTCACTTGGACGATACCCGAAGAGACAAACTCACAATTAACAACGCGCATGAGCAACCAGGCACCCCCACCTTGTGGATGGGAGAGAACTCTGTGGTAGGAATGGTCATGCGCTGCTGCGCGCAAGCTCATTGACGCTGGGGCGAAATCGACGTGTCGGCCGTCTGCTCGCTGGAAGGGGGTGTGACGAGAGAAGTCATCGCGCATGATGGCCGACTCGTGCCTTGCGGCAGGCGGCTTCAGCATCTGCAAGAAAACATGTGTCAACCGCGGGACAGAGCTCTTGGAAGGTGTTTTGAAATATGAGGTAATGCATGAGCGGAATAATTGTACATGCACCTGTAACTACTATACTTTTACGTTTAAGTTTCATCATGAAGACACTTAAAAAGTTTCGTTCACCCCTTGGAGCACCCTTGTGCACCCCAAGGGGTACTCACACCCCCATTTAAGAACCTCTGCATTAGTACAACAGTTGGACACAAACATGGGCGATGCGGAATGAACGGTCGTACGAATATCTACTAAGCATTGCGTAAGAAGTTTAACATATTCTCCGCGAGTTCGAATGCACATGTCACCATGAACTGTCAACTTGATCCTGACAAGTATTTGGTGTGCATTGGTAAAATTACATCAGGACTGAAACCGAAACTGCTCTGACAAAAACAGAGGTCTCCCTCCTGAAACCCGCCTTACTAAGACACTTGGCGTGATGCTACACACGCTATGCGATTGCGGAACGCAGCCAGTCGAACTGGGACATGTGGTGCAGTGTGCCAGAGCTGAAGTTTGCAGCTGTTTGCACGCCTTGTTAGCAGCAAGATGGCATAGTGGTAGCTCGACTGAACGAAACTCATCCCAGGACAGTGGTCCCCAATCCCCGGATCAGTTGGTACCGGGCCGCGAAATTACAAAATGTATACTGGTGATGATGAGACCAACCGCTTCATTTCAGCTGTTGCAAAACAACAACCATCAAAGAGTACTGACCGCGGTAACGAAAAAGTTGGGGCCACTGTCCAAGGGTACAATTTGTTCGGTTCGCAAAGTATAAAACGATACAATTGCCTCTTCCGCGACATCCCGACAACAGCAACACATATAATGCAAACCACAGGTGCTCCAGCTGTTTTCCTGTTTCGATTACAGGCAGATAACTAACGACGGAAAGGCAAACGGATGCGGTCGTGAACGGTGTGCGTGCACTTTGATACAGGCGTTGCTCCGTGAAACGAACTCTCACCTTGTGGTGCGATTCAACAAACTCAGTCAACCTGATCAACTTTCTCCTTCGAACAGGATACAGCAGAGGCCGGGTACGGGCGGCAACGCAGGTTTTGTCCGCTGTTTCGACAGGCGCGCTCTTCTTCGTCGACTCACTGCATGAAACGTCGTACGGTGCAATGCAGTGGTGACTGAGCGTGACAGCCGATTGAACACGAGCGGTGGTGATAGAGTGGGTGGCACAGTGGTCCGACGTACGGGTTTATTTTACGTCGAACGCTGGCAACGTGAAACGCCACGCTGGGGCGCTCACGCCCCTCATGGACAGCGCGCACAGGTTAGCGGGAGGCCTTTCTCATATTTCAGCCTGACGCGGAGTCACAGGTAGGCGCGTGACACAATCGAGAAAGCCTGTTTCTGTTTTAGCCGCGTTCAGCCGGAGGTTTGGCACTGACTGACGAACGCAAGTACACAGCGTTTCGCCTCGACGAGCGCAAAGTGCACTTCTCAGTTAACGCGAACACGATGCTTTTAACTCGAGTGACCAGCTTTGGTACGCACAGCGAACGCAAAATGCACGGCGACTAAAGCACACTTCGAAGAGGCATTCTGTCCAATACCTTGCTTGTTCGCTGGCAGCCGTTGGCACAAGGGGGGATGGGACACCGGCTGACAACGGTGACCAGTTATCAAGTAAACTGAAACCGAAAAGGCAAGAGTTACGGCAAAATCCACTGTTCGCTCATACATCACAACGGACATGCGCGCGTCACGCAACATCTTTGGTCAGATCTGCTAAAATGTCTCGACATGTCGCGCGTGAATAACCGAGCTCTGTGTCATACAAACGCTCTTGCCTTTTGCGCAAAAGCATGGTGCGACATGGAATCTGTGCTCAGTGCACACAACAAGAACATCTTCTCGAGTGTCTGGCACAAAAATATCAACATACCATAGCTCAGAGTAAAGAAAAAGAAGACAATAGTTTGAAAATCAATGTGGGATGGTATCCGAGTATTGAGATACTCAATGTTTGACTTAATATATTCTTTAGTACTCATTGCACTTAAAACTCTTCTTTGCTCTTGCTTGTTAAAAAATAACTGCCTATTTAAAAAGCAAGAGCAAAGCATGAGATTAAGGTCGTGCCAACCACAAATATCCCACTGATTGAAGATGGACTCCCTGCCCTGAAATTTCGTGTATTCACAAAAGGGTTCTCGTTTATTGCTATCAAAGATGAATTTGTGTGGTTGTAAGGAGAGTTAATAATTAAGCAACATGGACGCAATGGCTTGCTGAGCAACGCAACGACGTCATAGCTCTGGCATTAAAAATCGCGGGATCGGTCCGTGTCTTGTTACGGCGGGCAAACAATCGGCTAGAGCACTGCATCTGACACACACGCTACTACCGCGTAACACAACCGGGACTACAGACAAACGGTCACCAAAAAGATATCGTTCGTTTCTGAGCTGTAGCCGCGAAGGCGGGTTCCACTATTCTAACAACAAACGAACATTCAGCCCGCCTGCCGAGAGTGTTGCATGACAACAGCACTTCAACGTCATACACAAGAGGACGTACCGTACGCGGCACTGCAAGATGGCTGCTGCTTTTCCGTTTCAGCGTAACATACACAAACACCCGAGCTCGCAACAGTAGAGCTTCTGGTTTTGCCCAACCGTGGGGAGAATAACGGTCCCATGTAAGGGATGTTCGAAAAATGCGAAAAGCAACGGGCACCATTTACTGCGCGCTGAGCAGCAGCAGAACAATGTGACGTTCACCAGCAAAGTCAAGCACGAAGTCTCACTTGGTCGTTTGTTTATTGACGTTGCGCATCATTTGAGTAACGCTGCAAGGGGAGGCACAATCGGCCGAGGGCGACACGGCGCGTCCCACTGTACTCGCAGGCTCCCCCGACGGTGACTGCAAGAAAGGAAAACATTTCGGGTGGGTGCTTGGTATATCAGTGGGAGTTACTGCTATAGGCCGGGTCGGCATTTCGCTTCGTGTTTAATCCAGGGGTTAAAACTTCGGATGCGCAAACGTTTTTTCATATATATATATTTTATACTTTATGCGTATGAATGCTGTGTGGCAAAGCTTATATGTGTGCGATACTAAACATTTCTGCGCGCTACTAACATTCACAGAAAATTTTGCACTCCTGCGTTAATCCATGTACTGCGCGCACACGAGCAAGCGATCGTTTCATTCACTGACAGATACGTGCCATCTGATCACATCGATCGTGCTACAGTGCGATAATATAGTAGCAACTAATCCCAGACACACTCACCTGAGAAACGGCAGAACCAACAACGTGCTCAATATCCGTAGTTATGTTTTTGCCGGTCTGGAACCCCAACACCACTTCCCCCTGTTAAACGGGATTTAAGAGTTAATAAACCATACTCTTTCCGCAGGAGCAGTCCTACGTAAACTTTGCCAAAGGAAGCGAATAGCACAGAATCCATGCTGGAGTAACTACTCTTTAGCACCAGCAAAAGGAATGTCCCTCTAAGAATGTATTCAATAGAACATCATTCGTCACAGTACTTGCAAATGTCGTGAGGCAAAATGTTTCTTGGAATTTAAAGCTGAATTTTATATTTACGTTGGTTAAGTGAATTTTTATTTGCACGAGCACAACAGGTCAACCACAGACAACAATCTTATTATTTCATCTGACGCAACAAGACAGTGAGAAACTCATTAAAACTTTCCCAGCGTAAAAAATTCCTTGCAAGGTGAAAAGTCAACAACGGGTGTTTTTCAACTAGCATTACTGGTTACGATCTGTAAAACCTGCTTCAAGGAGAAAACTGTTTCCCCAAAATAAATAAAACCAATTCACTGAAGCAGGAAAATGTTAATGGCATTAACCGTTTCAACATAGTAGTTGTGTTCCGTAAAAATTCATGGCACACGATTGAGGCAGACCACCGCCAACAGAACCTACTTTCGCTGTTCGAACTTGACGATATAATTCGTTGTACTGTCGTATTTTGTACTCCAAGTCGGAAACTTGAGCTTGAAGCCATGTCCAACGTTTCGCAATGGCAAGCCGTTGTTCTCCCCAGGCTAATTTCGCCGCGTCGGTGAAGCTGCAGGAACACGTACACACATCAAGGTACGGAGTTTGCTTTTCAGAACCTGAACATGCCTCCATCGCCAGCGCAGCAGCAGAACACACGGTGAGCTTTATCACGTGGCACCTTACACAATCTTACGTGAAACTACACCTTGCCAGATTCCGTTATATCTCACAGATCAATCAAAGCACAAGAACACATTTTTCAAGAGGCTCAACAACAGGTTGCGATCGGAGTGCCACAATATTTTGCTGGCGTTGCAACTTAATCATGCCACACTTGACATGAGAGTTTGTCCAGCCTGAGTTTTCAAATTACGCTTGCTCTCACACACAAAGTTTTCACGTCCCTGGTTGGAACAACAGTCGGCTCAGGAGCGAACGTGTTAACAACTAACATTTTGTTTTCAATGCTTGGGTCGGTCTTTTTTCGATCTGGCACGTATCCTTCTCCAGCTCTGTATACGTATTCCGTCGATTCTTCGTCTGAACTGCTTTCGGTCAAGTCGGGATCACAGGCACGTTGAATACACTTCAGTTCTTTCTTTATAATACCTGCAAGAGCAGAAGCTAAACATGAAGACGCAAGGTTGAGCGCCTCACCTGTCTTGAGACGATAAAGAAATTTTATTTCAATCACAAACCGGAAATCTTAATAGTCTCAAGTCGGTCTTTTGCTACTGACAACATAAACTGCAAAAGCGCACGCTTCTGCTTTACACGTCATTTTGAACAGGGGTCGGCAACCACCGGGCCGTGAGGAATTTGCTACCGGGCCCTGCAGAACTACGGCGACAGCAACCAAGACAAAATCATGAAGTAAGCTGAACATAAGGGACACACCACTACGGGTGTCATTGACTACTAGAATCCCTAGATGGGAGCATCTATGATTAAGGAAATACAAGCCCAGATCTCTAACTGAATCAGTGTCATGATGACTTATGAGTTGTAACAAATTTGCATGCACCAAGCAATTGATGTTTCATCGAGAGCCGCCTGGCAAAAAATGACAGGCTTAAACCGGACCGAGGCGCAAAAAAAGGTTGCCGACCCCTGATTCAGAACAAACGTTACGTGACACTCACACCCTCGCTTACCTGCACTGGACGCAGCTAGTCGCTGCAGACGCTTGTGAGAGTTCTTTATGTCACCATGACGATGTGAATCAGTTCTTAACTCCGATTCGCATGATACGGTAGATTCAGATGGCCTGATGGAATTTCTTTCCAGAACTTTCTTCCAGAATGAACGGGACGTTTGGTCAGAAACATAGTCAGCCTTCGCATCGCTGGATGATTCGTTTGCATCTTTCGCGTACCGTCTGACGTCATTTAATTGTTTCCTGACATTTCTTATGAGAAACGACGCGCGAATCTTATTTAACTGAGACTGAAGCGTCATTACTCGCTTGTCTAACACGCGCTGCGTCTCAGAAACGTCGTTCCACTGCATCTTGTGTCGAGCCTTTATTTCCGATGCATTTGATATTTTGCTGAGCGCAGTTTCGTCTTCAAAATTAAGGCTTTTGGCCGACGAAAGATTACGTCGGCGAGGGCAACCATCGTCTTTCTCTTTGGCAGGCTGAGAGCCTGACCCGTCCAGCCCACTTGCTAAGGATGCTGCAAGTTCCTGAATCGTGTTGGTCAGTTTTAGTGGCAGGGTTTGCATGTGCTTGCCGGTGATTAGGCCGTGAGCCAAGCCCATCATGTTTTCGAAGTTCAAATTTGAAGAAACATCAGAGTCATCATTAGACGCAGTTTTCCCGTTTTTCTCTGTGAAATCGGCGCGCTGGACACAGTGAGTAGATTCAAGATTTGTTGTTGTTGTAGATCGAATGGTCGCGGATGCAGACGTTTCGTCCGTCGCTGACTCCGACGAAATGCGATCACACATTTGCCGTAAAAGCAAAACGCAGTCTGCATCCACCTCCGCAGATACACCGGAAGCCGCCTGTTTATCGCGATCTTCGTCAGAAATGAAGTCCAAACTGTTCGGCGGTGTTTGCGAAAAAGGCTGATCTTTTTCAGAAGGATCGACACGCATGCTGATACCGATATTTGCTGCCTCGGCGGCAGGGGAGGAGGATGGATCGATTTCGGAAATTACTGAGTGACATTCAGCTGTTACACCTGTCTTTGTACTTTGCAGTGTAGTTTGATTTAGAGTTTGGGGATCCAGTGACTCGCCGCAATCTGACGAACTGTCCGGCAGCCTAGTAGTGCAAGGTGACCTTGCGACTTCCAGTTCATAAGGCGATGCACTACTCTCGCCCTTGGCGGCGTTCGACTCAGACGAGACCTCAGTGTTCTTTCGGTTCGTTAACCTTTCGCTAGGAAGAGGATTTTTTGATAAATGTTCCTGTTCGGCGATCGCGGCAGACGTAGTTCGATCAAAAGTTGCAATTTTTGGTGGGGCCTCGGTTAGCTGTAACTTATGATTTTCATGCCTATAAACTTTCTCGTCACTGTGGTTGCCATTCAGAGGCGCGACGTGTTGTGATTTGTCTGCACTCAACGGCGCACATTCACCGTGTGACTGGTGCAACGATGCTTCATTTTTATGAACAGGTGACCAGCCATTCGACTTGTTCGTGTTCGCAAAATGTTCTCCAGGTTCAGCATCATTGCAAGGATCGCATTTGGATGCATGGCTCTCTGTTTCCGAATCTGCAGAAAGAACAATACCGTCAACAAATCTATCGGAATGAATGCTTTGCTTCGTCGGTGCATTCGTGGAAACATACATTCTTAAGCATTGCAGTACAGCGCAAGAAACGTGTACCGCCAGGCTGGATACGTGTATTTCCCATTTGACAACGCCATCACACGCAAGAGTCATCGACAGTGATCCAAATCAGTTTGTCACAAACTACATACTCATGGCCTGTCTACACTAGTTAAAACACCACTGGAAACTAAACTCAATGTATGTAATTAAAATATATATGTAATTAAAATTAAATAAACTTAATGTTAAATGAAGAATCATGTTCACAAAAGAAAATGACATCTTAACCATGTAGATGTCGTTCGCACTATCAAGTTACACGCTCTTTTACTGACAATACAAATACATTTTTCGCCTATGTTGAAGGTTCTTAACAACACTAGAAGACGTTGTAAAAATTAAGCAGATACACATTTGGAGGCATGAATTTTTATGAGGGGTGTCCAATCCATTGTCAAACCAAATGGATAATCAAGCACTGTCCAACCCACTGTCAAACTAAATGGATAATCAAGCACAAGTTGACACCAGGATGTTTCATAAGCACTGACGATAAACTTAACACAGTGTAATACAATCGAGATCAAATGCTATAAGGGACCTTCCCTTGTAAACACAAACGTATGAAAGAATAAGCGTTTAAGCCAATTCTGGTGACATTGAGGAAGGTTTTGCAGGGGTTCTAAATTTTATGTCTTTGATAGTTGGCAAGTCTGTCAACAGTGTTACTATGCAGCATCAACTACGATCTATTTAAAGGTTTCGAAGGTTTGATTTTTAACTTGACGATTATGGGCAAGCTTTGTACATGCAGAATGGGAGTAAGAAGCATTGCTCTAACGTGGAAAGATCCCACTTCATGATGTAGAAACTCTTGGGCTTATACAAAAATACGCCAGCATGTGCATTATTCTGTCCCTTAACTTTTCCCTACTAATTTAGGTTAGCAAATTCCAATTCAGCTATAAAACTTTGCGATTAAGGATAAACTGGCAAGATATTTTTGTAACACACTGAAAAATCTCGCACATTTACAAGAAGCAAAAGTATATTACATAAAATGAAACTACATTTCAATGTGCAGTCATGATCACCGCAAAGTTATGAAAGCAGTGGGTGGCAGGTTGATTCCTGAGGCTTTAACAGCCAAACCTACATGCTTTTGAATTCAATTCCAAGTGAAAGCTCAGTCTCTCTGCTTTCAGCACTGCAGCTTGATAGCGCATTACCTGCCTGCATCTATTAGTTCCAGCATTTTTACATGTCACAAACAACTCACCGACTGAAACAGAAGAAACTGATGAAAGATATCGTCCTGATTCTCCAGTGTCTGGGGCATGTTGAGAACCATGTTCTAAAATACACTTGCTTTCATGCAATCCGACTTTTTTTACAAGAGATGGCTCGGCAGCTTTAAGACCATCCGTTACTGGGGAATCACAGATGGTTTGACCTCCATTCATCTAAATATCAAACATCATGTAATAGCAGGTAAATAGAATCATGATGCAGATCATACAATGCAAAAAAGAAACCCAGAGAAACGATTCAGCTATATCAAATACCAAACGATTACCAGATGCGTTGAAACAATTGGTAAGTGAGACAAGCAATGTCAGGGCAAATTTTGAACTTTTGCAGAATAAGTTACCTGTTGGAAAACAGCACTATCAAAACCGGAATGTTGATAAACCTGGTCAGTTGAGGATAGAACACTTGCCAGAGGAGTTGGTAGCAACTGGTAACTTCGGGTTAAATTTTCATTACCATCGCCAGTGTTCGTTGCGTGCAAGGCCGGAGCCATTCTTTCATCGGAACATTCGTCCATTCGTCATATCAGACATAAGCATGCAGCATCTCCTATAAATGTAACCAAACATTTAAAACATACCTTGACAATGTGCAGAGTATTTTTAGTAAATACAGCAGTTTTCATGAACATCCCTGCAGCAACATGTGAATATTTGTCTAAGGCGGATTTAATTTGGGTGAAACCAAGCAAAAAGTATTGGAAATGTGAATTTGCATGAGTTTTGTACAAGGAATAGCATGCCAAGTGTTGCTTTTTTGTGCAACCAATAAAAGAGTTACTGGATAGAAGTCTGGCCAATAGCAAGCTAAGACTAAAATGAAACCATTCTATCCAGTCCACAAAACCATTTCATCTGGCCACAGATAGATTTTGACAATGAAAAAAATCAAAAAATATATAATATATTTGTGAAACATTTGTAAATTTCATAGAACATAACGTATCTCAAAACAATCATATAATTTAAGATGTTGGGGCCTTCAAGCTGATGTAGAGTAGCTTATGCAATTCTCTAGCAAACAAACGTTTGGAGAGCCAAAAGTAAATACACCTGTTCAAATTTCCAGCCAAATCTCCCAGGACCATTAAAATGGTTGTTTCGACTACATGAATTATCTAGTGGATGTAATATTTCACATCACGGCAACACATGTTAATTTCCTTACAACCAGGTTGTCTCTGGTACTAGTGAATATAGACTTAATTTAGAAAAAATAGTGGTGAGAAACATTTTTTGAAATAATTTGCGTTTTGTCTTTCCAACATTACTTTAAATAGAAGCTTCTGCAATAGAAGGCCATGGCCTACTTATTATGTGTCAACAAATGGAGAACATAGAAAACAAAATGATTCAAGTCACAAATTTTACCTCAAACTGATTGTCGGTTCTCTAACATACAGTCAGTACAAGCTAATTATAGATTCCAAGTTTTATTTAAAACAAAGTCAACACCCAGTGACTTCATGTTACAACACTGTTTCATCAAAAGAGCAATGGCACATGAATTTTCTAACTGTTATTCACATTTTAAATGTGCAAATGCCAAGTGCAGTGAACTGCATTAGCACATAAAACCTTGTACTACCACACAAGCAACATAACCAGAGATGTTCAAGGGCTGAAACAGATCGGCCAGTCTTCTAGTTTGCACTCGAAAAAAAAATTTTTGGTTGCGGATTTTTTGTGAGTGACGTCATAAGCGAAATAGTTTTGGGATCATATTGGCTTGTGTTGCCTGGCCTAGGGCCCAACTGCTAGGTCAAAGTGTTTCTCTGAAGTTTTTATTGGAAACTAGGCTTGAGTCCTGGACGAGTCTTTTGAGCCTTTGATCAACTTTCTAGCATTTCTGGGTCAAAAGTTATGATCTAAGATCTAATTAGTCCAATATATTCATGACTTTAGATCATAACTTTTGAACCTGAAACCCTAGCAGGTCATCCAAAGTATCAAAAGACTCGGATTGTAGCCTAGTTTCCAATAAAAACTTCAGCGAAATACTACCATCTAACGGTTTGAGCCCAGGGTCAGGTGAAGTGGGCCAATGTGGCCTAAATGTCCTCTACTTATGACGCCACTCACAAAAAATCCGCATCCCTAACCAAAACAATTTTTTTTTAGTGCAAGCTACAAGACTTGCCGTGTCGTTTGAGACTTTGACTGGGTCGGTAGCACTTATCAGACCAGAGAAATTCCCGTGCAAAGCCACATACGTTTCGGTGTTTTTTTCAGAAATCCACAAAAGCAGCTGGACGCCGAAGTGTTAAAACGATGAACCATTCAGTAACTTGGGCTAATATTAACGACCCTAGTACATGGAAGACTAACTGGCATTGTCATTGCTCTGTGACATACGTTATGCAACAATAGACAAGTTCTCACAAGAACTTCTCATTTATTGTAACGTCACTGTTGACACACAGCAATGCAAGTGTTAGGCAGAATGAGAGCAAATGAAAATTTCAGTGATGAAAGCCCCAGACAGTTGCATTTAATCAATATAACTGTGTGATGTTCCCGAGCGACTCTGTCGACCTTGGGTCACTCTTAGTGTAAGCATTTGTATTTTTCTGGAATTAGGCAAGACGCTTTGTGACGCAACTGACTACCTTCTTGAAATATTATGTGCACTGTGCTGTTCTCAAATGCAAGGCTGTCACAGATGTTAAAGAGACCTGGCATGCCAACTAAGCAATACTAGTAGTTACACCCCTAATCCATGCCAAAGGAGGTTGTATTGTAACAACTGTCAAAACAATTAACAATATGTCTACCAGTGATTTGAATTTCTCACCAAAACCACCCGTATCCATGGATATTGCCATGAGCAAACCACTCAGCAACAAAAGTGCCATGTAATGTAATCAAATAAGCAGCTTTTACTTTTAGCTACAAAAACAAAACAAATCAAGGGATGGCAGAGTAAAACAGACTTACCTGACAGTTAAACCATGAGTATTGAATGAACAAAACCTTTAACTTTTCACAGCGTTATTTTCACTTGTAACTAATATACTCCAGTTCTGCAACGAACAAAAATCATGAGCTACGGTTATGATAGTAAACTAAAATGATCTCCAGACACGCTTTGCAAAATTATACTTTTTTATGAAAATACAAAACAATCAACACCAAAGAGTTTCATGTCTTGAATCAGTAGCACATCTAGCCTGGTAAAAATAGGTCTGTCATGGACAAGGTGCCCAGGCCAGGAAAAACTGGGGAATATGGGATGTCATTCCAGAGAAATCTGACATGCTCACAGGAAATTTTTCACAGCAACAGTATAAACTTTGTAAATTTGTGAGTAGTTAGTAAAAAATGTGTGCTGCGTGAATTGACTTTGAGCACAACATATCACATTACTCGGCTTTTGAAAGTCAAGCCATTTGATTCAAAGTACACTCCCTTTATCATGATAGGCTACCAAAGGTTGAGCCTTCTACTTAAAGCATAATCCCTCCACAAATCATAACAATGTTAAGCTCCTGTTGCTATGTTGTTGCATATTTGTCAGTTGGGTGGAAGACATTCTGGTTTTGATAAACCTAAAATTCAATGGCAATTTAGTCAAAAGGTGATTGGAAGAAGCTATGCAACTTCACATTCATTAGTTCGTTGCTGGCCTGTTCGAGGTGTTCGTTCTGGCATTTATTATTTGACTTAACCTTGTGTCCATGCCACACCAGTCAAAAGTAATGTGTGTTAGGTATTATTAACCCCATTGCAAGAGCGCTGACATCATACTTGGTGCAGACTGACAGCCATTACTGTATAAATGAAATGATTAGACCTGCACAATTATGTCAAGTACCAGACCATAGCAAAGGGGTCAAAAATTTGAGTGTCAACACCTACAGACGCCGCGATTCTCTTAGTGGTTGTGAATCTGACAAAGACATGCATCACAGTGTTTTCATGAGGTCCAATCTTTATTTGGCAGCAGAGCATGTTCTGGAACATATAGCCCACATGCTTTACAGCTATCCACCAGTCTGTAGTTGAGAATATGGGCAGTGCTCCATAAAAAAATTGTGAAGTCTGCAGTGGATCTAAAACTTCTACAAACAAGAAATATTTGAAAGACATGAGCTATGAACTGCTTGTGGGCCAAACACAAGCAAATGTGATGCAAGTATACACTGGAACTTCAAAAGTGGACCTTGGCTCTTCTTTAGCAATGTGCGATCACAAATGCACAGTGTCTGCAGTAATGGACAGGATAAATTGCATAAAACTTCACAAACAAGTCAGTGTGCATAAAACTTGTTTTGACCTTCATATCATAGATGCAAGTTTGGAAACAACTGGTGGTAAAGCTTTTCGTGTGTCATCTGTCCACACATTTTACTCGACATGAAGTTCTTAGTTGTCGTGCAAAGTAACTGAATGTTTCAGAATACTGTTTTTGCGTTCATGAACAACCTGTCACAATGCAAGCATAAAGTTAACTTTACGTGGATAACATGTAAGCCCAGTTTAGAGTGAAGCAGTGCAGTGACAAGCGATTGCTTACCAGTGATTGTGAAACTAGTTGACATACTGTATATATACGTTTGTTGTCCTTTGAACCAGGGGTGGGGAACCTGCAGCCCTCACAAGCATTTGATACGTTCCATATCATAATTATTATTACCTAAGTTATGTTATAATACACAATCACATCAAAACGAAACTCCATGACAAGCAGACATGTAGACAGTAAAGGCTGATATGCACTGAGCATTGGAGAGACGCCGCTGGAATTGACTGTTTCTTTATTAAATTTTCCTATGTCGCTGCATGTTTCTCTAGTCATGCCACATCCCTGCACTGGTAACACTCAGTAGCGCTTCGCCACTTCTGCGATTTCGCTGACTGCAGTCTGTAAACGTTTGCATCTAGGATGAGCCAGTAAAAGTATAATGGAGGAAATTGTTGTTAAGTTCACTGAGTAGGCTTTCAGCAAAATACTTAAACTTAAGCACACCTTTTCAGTATTTTTGTCCATTCAATTCTCTGGTGAATATCACAGATTACCTGTTTACCTGTCTAGCCTAGTGTAGGTCACAAAACTGTACCAGTACAACAGAAGCAATGCAGTTCTGTTGGCATAATACGTTGAATACAGCATCATCTTTTAATGAATTCTTTTTTAAGTTAACTATGTTAATGTTTCAGAATCTTTTTTTGGATGACCTGCTGGGGTTTCGGGTTCAAAAGTTATGATCTATTTTTAAATAAAAATGTTTGACTAATTACAGTATATACTTGTGTATAGGTCGCACCGGTGGATAGGTCACACCCCTAGTTTATGACTGTCAAAGTGGGTATTTGTGGTTGACCCATATATAGGTCGCACCACTAATTTGCGATTGCCAAAGTAGGTATTTGTGGTTGATCTGTACATAGATCACCCTTGCATAAATAACACCTGTATATAGATCACACTAACTTGCTGAAATGACTTGTCGCGCTTGTAATATTAGCTGTTGGGCTGTAATGACGTGCATCATTATATCACCTTAATCTGTAGATATGCGCCAAGAAAAATAACTTTGGTTCTGCACTGGTGAACATCTGACAAAAAATTCAGGGAATGAAGCAGAACAGCTAAAACATAGATAGCTTGTTGGCTCTTCTTTCAGTGTGATAAATGGAGTGAAGTAGAACAGCTATAACACAGATAGCTTGTTGGATCTTTTTTCAGCGTGATAAATGAAGGGAGTGAAATAGAACAGCTAAAACGCAGTTAGCTTATTGGCCCTTTTTTCGGCGTGATAAATGAGGGGGGTGAAGAGAAGAACCGTGATGAATATATTTGGTGTTAGCATGCAACAGGTCAAATTATGTAACCGTAACATTTTAATTTCGAATTAATCTGATCAGCGAGACAGAATCCCATTTTTTTGTGAACCGGATTTGATTTGGACTGATTCTATGGACATCCGTTAACACTTTGGCGTCCGGATGGATTTGGGGATTTCCAAAAAAACGCCTAAACGCACGTGGTTTTGCATGGGAACATCTCCGCTCCTGTACAGGTTACAGACCTGGTCGAAGCATCAAAAGACGCGGCAGGTCTTCTAGTCTGCACTCGAAAAAAATTTTTGCTTGGGGGTGGGATTTTTATGTCAGTGACTTCATAAGTGGAGGACTTTCAGGCCACCTTGGCCCACTTTGCCTAGCCCTGGATGCCAACCGTTAGATGGTAGTATTTCGTAAAAGCTTTTACTAGAAACTAAGCTACAATCCGAGTCTTTTGATACTTTGGATTACCTGCTCGGATTTCGGGTTCAAAAGTAATGATCTAAGTTAGTAAAAATATTTTACTAATTAGCTAATTAATTAATTTGTTTATTTTAGATCATAACTTTTGACCCAGAAACGCTAGAAAGTCAATCAAAGGCTGAAAAGACTCAGACTCCAGCCTAGTTTCCAATGAAAACTTCAGCAAAACACTTTGGCCTAGCAGTTGGGCCCTAGGCCAGGCAACATGAGCCAAAATGATCC
>JGI24159J19872_10000625_pt1 | contig 33364 bp, 14 predicted proteins | sample Ectturendosymbi4_FD_19872 | JGI IMG/M metagenome (IMG submission 19872) | reverse complement strand
GACAATTTAAAAGGATAACATGTTGTGGATTTATATGCAAATCTTACACCCAGAGTCAGCAGTGCAAAAAGTTGTAGGGGGATAAAGTGCATCAAGTGAGGAGGAAAAGAAGATGATTGCATTACAATGCCTAGTTCAATAGACTATCTGGGCAGAAGTTGGAGGGTCAAAACTCAAAAAGTGTGGGGGGGTGCGGTGCAGTGCGGTCGCGGACAGGGAAATGCACAACAAATGCGGACGCGGTGCGAACAGAGGACAGAAACTTTTGGCGCGGTGTGGGCAGAGGACAAAAATTTTCTGCCCGCGACATCTCTAATGCGCTAACGGGATTTCATTTCTCTATTTTTTACACAAGATTTCATCATTTTCCACGTTTGATTTAAGCTTCCGAAACTGCCGTATCCCAACCATGGTATAACTCCAATAAGAAAACTGATATCTTATATACTGGTAACACACATGCCATGGATCTAACAAACTTAAAAAATTCGATATTCGATTCAGCCTAAGTCGTCCAAAATCACATCAAATTCGCCTGAAGGTTTCTAAAGTAAAAATCACAAATGTTCAGTTATCAATTGATCCTCAAAAATATGTTTCACAACGGTCTAAATTTTGTTTTATTGACATTCAAACATGACACAACCATACCAAGCGTAGAGGGACAGAATTTATTTAGTAACCACATATATGCTAAACTTTTATTCGCCTCCTGTGTTAAGGCATAGATTAAATGCTATCGATTTTTGCATGTGACCGTCACCTGAGGGTTTACGTAACACCGACATTTGAATGCTACGAATGTGCATAAGAACAAGCACTGTTTTCTGACTGCTCAGCTTTAATATTTCTCGACTATTTACGGTAAAACATACCCGGTTTTTCCTCTGCGTCTACGAAATAATTTACAAATTACACGAAACTAGACAGGTATTGCAATTGAAAAATTATATCCTTTGTATTGCAACACAACATCTGGAAATGGTGCAAATGCTATTTAAAATATTTTTTCAGAAACAGATTTCATTTCAATTTCAAAAAGTGTCACCTCTTGATTAGAAACGAAAAACGCAAAAGCAAAATAATTTGACATGCTAGCAGGTTCTCATTATTTATCACTAAGATCGTTATGTAACCTGCAACAAGCTTCACTCGCAATTGTACACAATTGACAGAGGAAAAGTAATCTTTATTTAATACGAAAAACACGTAACAAATCAGAGTTGCATGCTGGCGCATGGCCAAGAGGAAATGTTCGTAGGACACAATCAAGTGGGATAAAGTTCGAACCCGGGTAAGTGGTGATTGAGAAATAATTTGACATGCTAGTAGGTTCTCATTATTTATCCCTAAGATCGTTATGTAACCTGCAAAAAGCTTGACTCGAAATTGTATACTATTGACACAGGAACGGAAATCTTTGTATAACACACGCAACAATTCAGACTTCCATGCAGGCAAATGGCCAAGAGGAAATGTTCGTGGGACACAATTAAGTGGGATGGAATTGGACCTCGGTAAGTGTAGTGGCGGTAGTGGCGGTAGTGGTTGTACCAGATCGACTTCCTGGCGTTTCTAGTGCTAAGGTTATGGCCAAAAGACCCCAATTTATTGAGGAATATGCTGTGATTTATGGGGATTTCTCTAATTAATTTCTGCTTATTTTGCCATATTTTACAACCAGAAACGCTAGAAAGTCCATTAAACCCTCTTAAATCTCGTATTGTAGCCTAGAGTCCAAAAAACTTTGAGCCACAAAATCGACTCGATTGGTCGACTCCCAGGGGATGATGACGTCATCCAAACGTTAACAAACATGCATAAACATCCTTTCATTATGTAAACATCAGCAAAAAAAACGAGATCTCAAGCTAAAATTTTTTTTTCAGTCTAAACTACAAGTCTTCACGAGTCTTTGGAGAGCTTGGACAGCTCTCTACCCTATTCTGGCGGGGAGTTATGGCCATATACAAACGGGGTGTTATTCTGCCCAGGTTTTCTTTTGTGGGGGTAGAAATTTTGACCACTTTTTGTTTTTTGTGGCATAATTTTGGCTCCAGAATCCAGATATGCTAGAAGGCCAATCAAGGGCTCTAAAGACTCGGATAATCGTCTAGTTTCCACATAAAAACTTGAGCCAAAAAATTGGCTCATTGGATTGGCGCCTACATTCGGGAAAATAGGCCATTAAAACGCTAAAACACCCCCACTTGTGACGTCCCCCCAAGAGAAGCCCAAACTCAAAACTGAATTTTTTTTTCAGTCGAAACTAGACGGCTTGCCGAATCCGTAGGTGGTTTGAACACCTCTCTAGTTCTAGCGGCTGGCGAGTTATGAATTGCTATGGAATTAAAAAGTTTGGTCTAACAAGTGCCGCTATGGGCTTACACCTAACACAGAGATATAACTGAAGTGTTCCACCTAACACAGAGATGTAGCTGAAACTTTGCTTTTCACTGAGGGGCCAGCAGGGCACATTACACATTATCGTGGTCTAATCATATTGTATCATGGCAGTCGGCCTGATACTTTAACGTTTGGGTCTATTCCAGAGATGAAGGGATTTATGCTTTACAAATCAAAATCCAATCCAAAAATTTTATTTCAAAATGCAATCCAATTCCGAAAAGCAAGTCATGTTTAAATGTTGAGATTTGACTATCACCAGCGAAAAAAGTCTACTCTTTAAGTAATCTTGTCATCAAAGTTACATACCCGGTATATGTTCTTGACGAGTTTCTTGATCCAGTGCCTTCTGTGACCCATCATTGTTGTAGCATACAAGAATACCTACCTACCTCATAACATTTAGCACAGTTCATCATTGTTTATATGTATAGCCCATTTCTAATGAGTTGTTTGTGTTCCATACCTGCTTTGATATATTACACTCTGTAGCTGAGCTTAACAGAGCTTCTCATTGCATTGCTTCTAAGAGCTAACAGTGATCACTTTGAAACCTTTGCGATGTCAGTCGTTTTGATGTTGTGACCTAATGGCAATTAACTTGAATTTGTTTTCAAACTACTTATTTGTCTTTGAGTCGTTGAGCTGGATTGCACATAAACCTAGCCTAATACCAGTGATAGGAGTTTGATTTAAGGCTAAGAGAGCAAAAAGCACAGTCACTCCAGTATTGACATTGGGTGGTCAAAACGTAAAATCTGTTGACCAATACAAATATCTGGGGACTGTATTGGACACTGAGCTCTCAAATGACAAAGACATTCAGAGACAACTGCGATGCAGTTAAAAACGTACTTTTCGTTCCTTTTATACACCCATGTATGCATCACAATTATGGTGTAATTTCAGGAAGTCATGCATGCAGAGATTGCGTATGGCATATAATTATGGATGCAGAGCTCTATACAACCTGTCCTGGAGAGAGAGTGTTAGTAGCTACCAGGTTCAATGTAACATTCCTACTTCTGAGGGTCTGCAACGAAAAAACGCGTACTGTACCTGTTTCTCGAAAGATGCAGAAAATCTAACAACATATGGTTACCTGCTTTGATGCAGTCAGATTGTTTGTATGCGTCCCTAATTTTTGAACACTACAATTGCATTTCACTCCGTGAATGAGTGATCGAACTTTGCAGTGTCTGTTTGATTGATGGCTTGTCATGTCACAATGTATTCGCATTTTACCTAGACTCGACCTGTTTAAGAATTGGGGCCCTACTCCACAGTAGTGTTGTAACAAGTGCTACGAGTTAGCTAACATTAATGTTAATAATGTGTCTGTAACCCTATGGTTCTGTCTTCAGTGCAGTTGCAAAAACTGTCTGTAACTCTGTAATTACGCCGGCTCCAATGCCCTGTGAAACATTCTCTTTCGCCTGTTTTTGTTGACCTGCGTTCTGCAGAGTGTGTTTCTTTGCACTATGGCTTTGTGTCTGGTCATAATAATAAAAAAAAACAGAAAATTGCGCTGATATTCATCATCATTGAAGCCAAAAAGCTCTTTTCTTTTCGTGCAAACAAACTGGGTTTGTCAATCAGATGTCTGGAGATTTGGTAAAAATGACTCTGAATCGAGTCTCAATGCATTGATGGTAACTCAAGTCGAGTCGAGTCACCATCGTTTCTCAACATAACGCGAGTCGAGTCACCAAAACTCGTGAATCGAGTCGAGTCATTGACTCAAGTGACGCTATCACTGATTGTTTCTGCTTATTAGCTGAATCATATGAAACAATAAACTAATGAATCAATCAATCATAGGCATACAATATTTTTGTGATTGAAAACCGGGTCGCTTCAGAACAACGAGCCTTATCAGACAAATGTCGTTCATGTCATCCTCAGAGTATCTGACTATTTTAGATTCCTATAGTTGAGACACAAAGAAAAGTAAAATAATGCATTTTACTAAGAAACAAAACAATGTTCAAGCATATGTAAATTTGACCGAATACCTAACCGGGACATTTTGGTTGACTGACCGGGACGCCGGAACAAAGCTTTTAAACCGGTACTGCCCCGGCTAAAACGGGACGTATGGTATGCCCAATTATGTTGGGTCGTAACAATTGTGTACGGGAAATAGTGCTTCGTTTTGTGGAAGTTCCTTGGTTAACACAGAATATTCGACATAGCAGTGCAAGTGTGCGATTGCGTTTAGTGACGTTTGGGTGTCTCTAGTGAATAATGCTAGGTCATTTATAACGATATTCACAAGCCTATGTTGGGCTTTATAGGGTTAATTATAGCAGATTAATATCCAAAACAACGGAAACTCACTACGCAGGATAGACAATATGGTTGACCTCTACTTTTTTCTTGGCCCCGCAGTGCTGCCCTACATTTTTAATTCTAGAAGCGCCACTGATCAGCCCAAGAGAAAACATTCGACGTGAAAATAGCTTTCATGACATCTTAGGAAAGGTCTCACAACGATAATTTTACATGGTGCAAAGTCTGTAATCAGAAACCAAAGTTAGGCCCACTTAACAATGATCGACAAGCGCAGATTGCAAACTTGAAAAATTCGGATTGGATTAAAATCGAATCGAAATTTGGATTGATAATGCAGAAAACAAATATAAAAAGTTGTGTGTTACAGTACATTCAAGTAGAATTGAAACGCGACGCCATAATTTTCATGGGTAGCAACCACGTTGTTTTAGACAGGCAAGAGTTATTTCGAGATTGTTAAAGTATGAATCACCGCGCTATCCACTTAGGCTTAAGGAAGACTCCCCTATCTTCAGCCCTGGCGGTGTTTTTGTTCCTCGATATCTGTGTTTCGCCTTTCCTTCACACTGCTCTTGTGAAAAGTTTCAACTCTCTACTGCCATGTGACGGATGTCTTACTTTTACCTTTTACTGCACGGATACGCGAAAACATATGGCTGAAATGGAAGCGATCTCCATACTTTGAACTCCTATTACTGTAGACACCTTTACACTTGTCACTCAATAAAAAAATTGTATCTCTGTGTTGGTATACTAGCTTTTGCAACTTACTGTATAAATATAAGAACTCGAGACTAATGTTAACCTAATTTTTTTCCTCACCGATGGGGAAATCATGGCTGAAATCAAAGCTGTCCCTTACTTAACCTGGTTCCCCGACTAGCATTTTCATATTCAGGACCCTAGTTGTTTATTTGGAGGCATTTTCAAAAACTCTTGGGTGTGTGGTCAACCTATGACGTTATATAGACCTACTCGGCATAGGCGTACGAGGTGGGGGGCTGCCTCCCCTCGGCTGCAAAAGTTTCAGGGCACACTCTGTCTTCAGGTCAAGCGCAAGTTGCTCAAAAATCCTGAATGATAAAATATATTTCAATGCCGTGAAAACTTTCAGGGCAACTCTGATTTTCAGGGCAAGCGCAAGTTGCTCAAAAATCCTGAATGTAAAAAGTATATTCAATACAGTGAAAATTTTCAGGGAAAACTCTGTTTTCAGGGCAAGCGCAAGTTGCTCAAAAATCCTGAATGGTACAAAATATATTCAATACAGTGAAAAATGTCAGGGCAACTCTATTTTTCAGGGCAAGCGCAAAGTTGCTCAAAAATCCTGAACGGTGAAAACATTTTCAATACAGTGTATTCAGTGTATATTCACTTAGGGATGATCCGTGTAATTTGGGCTGAAGAGAATGCAACGTTATAGGCGAATTGACGTTACAGAGGAAGCCGTTACAAACGAATTCAACTGTACAGAAAAGATTTACACGAGGTTTCAGGCCCAATTCGGATTAAACTATAAAAGTTAGTTATGCCTTCCCGTACGCCTATGCTACTCGGTACAGACTACCATGTCTTGACAGCTTCTCAATATTGGAAAATAACTTTTCTTTTTTTAAATTCATTTGTTTTTTACATCAAAGTATCCTACTTCAGCTTTAGTCGAACCTGATATAAGCAGCATGCGTTTGCCAATAGTCCATGATTAATCAAACCTTGTGTATAGTTCAAATGCTGGAGAATTCATATTATGGCTGATCTTTGCCTGAGGTTTACGCTTGGTGTGGAAGTTGGTGATAATGAAATACAAACTTGTATCAGACCGGTTGTAACCAGTAAACCAGATAAAAGCAAGGTGTAACGCTTTTCACACCTGTTTCTGGCACACCAGCTTGCTATATTCCGCCTGATTGTGATGTAAGCTTCATTACAAGACCATTGCAAAAATTCCTTTTTGATAACTTTGGCGTGTTACAAATATAACTTATCCATGTCTGCAGTGTCAGTCGTAGCCTTATATGAACATCGTAGACTTTTAATTTTGTACAGTTTTAAAACAAATGCGTGATTATAGCGGTGATATACATTTTGTATGCCTTGAAGATCAACCTTTGGCCAAGAAGCAATCCAGTTTCAAAGTCTACTTTATTACGCAATTACGCCGCAGATACTACTTAGCAACAAGAGTTCACATTGCCATACCGGCTAGTAAAAATCAGTTTTGAATGGATTTAAAAAAGACTTCAACAAGTTACGCTAGAATGGCGAGATCAGCGGTTCCCAAATTTTTTGAGAGCGACCCAAGTACAGAGCCAGTGTTAGATGAAACCACAGACAACATAGGGACATGTCAAACAATGAAACAACGCACCATCTCTTATTGCATTCACTCATCGTCAAATAACAATTCGGCAGTGGCAAGAAAAATAAAGACATTTTAATGTCTGGTTGTGAAATTACTGGCTAAAATCATCGGATGGGGATGCTCACAAAAACATATAGCCTAACTTGTTTTGATCAAGGTTTCAAATGATTTGCAAGATATTTTTAACTTGAGGCTGGCAACCGTTTGTTTTCATTAAATTTAAAGGAAGATTTAACGGTTGGTATTTTACTGATTTTATAAAGTCAATTTAATTACATATTTCAATTAGTCGCAAAGTGTTTCAACTTTCATCTGATGTTAATTGCCACCTTATTTTGCAGTAAATTTAAAATCATTCAGCTGCAACCATAAGAGTCAGCAGGAAAATTTAACGTAAGTAGGGGGATGCTTTTTATTTTGTAAGTGCTGAGGTCACTGACACTGCCGTCACAGAGAACTTGCAATCTGCATTCTCAGTAAAGCGCATTTGACTAAAATGAACCTAAACTGGACTTTTCCTCGTCGATTGGATTCTCTTATTTGAACACTGACGGATTTAAAAAAAGACTTCAACCAGTTACGCTAGAATGGCGAGATAGGCGCTTCCCAAACTCTTTTGAGCTCGACCCGTGACCAAAGCCTCAAAACAACTTATGAAAAAAACATAACGATTGTATTGATGATTTTCGGCAGTAAGTTGCTTAGTTCGTTTCCAATGTCAGCAATCTACTTTTTTCTCAAGAACAAACGCTACAGACAGACACAGACAAAGCACTGGTAACGTTGAATATATACAACCCGGGTTTGGATCACTTCGACGGGACCCATTTTTTGACCCTTCACGACCCTTGCTTCGGACGCCGATCGCCACCCATACTTTGAAAACAAATGGGCTAGATCAACTAATCAACAGTTGTATTAAGCTGCGGTGACAGGCATTTTTTTAACTTTAGTGCATAGACAGCCGTGATGATAACCGACTGTGGCTTCTTTTTCGCAAATTCTCAACCATGTTTATTCTTGGGTAGACTACGTACGTCGAATATATGCAAGTTTGTTCAGAATACGTATGTAACTTTCCCCAATTTACAATATTATGTTTATCATATTTTTGAACTATTTTGTTAACTCTAAATAGCTACCTAAATACCTGATCAATTTTGGGAGGCAAGCTTAGTGCAGATAGTGCGCAAAAATGCTGCCGCAATCGCATGTAATAGCGTTTAACAACAAAAAATCAAAAAAAATTTAATGAGTTGAGAGACTCTAGCGTTTACATTTGTCAGCTGCATTCGTCAATCGGTCGCTCAGGAATTGGATGACAACAGGACCCACGTTTTTTATGAACACAAGTTTTGTAGAAGGCCTGCTTCGGAAGTCGATGACAAACGTAAACGCTAGAGTCTCTCAAGAACCAACTTTTAAACTTGCAGTGAAAACATACTTCTTCTTTGCAGGTTTAAATCTGAACACAATTGTTCAGGAAAAAACGCCAGAAAAATGCACGCGTTGTGGATGACGCTGTGAAAACAAGGGACATGAAATATTTAAATGTTGAGGCTTGGTTGTTGTTTGACCCTTCTCAAAATTTCTGGCCGCGCCTGTTGCAGAGCTGATAATGTCGGTACCAAGTCTTTTTATTAATGTTAATAGCTGAAGGTTGTTTTTGATATTTTTTCTATTGCTGGTGGTCTCCTAAGGCAGATTTCATTTGAAGCACAAGCAATCAGGAATAAAAAAACGAAAAAGTTTTTGTGTAGCTCTTTTTTGAGTTACTGCGCGCAGTACTGTGAAAGCAGAAGGCAATTTTTACTATTTTCCCCTATTGCTGCCGTGGATCACATTTTTACCATATTTTATTTGAAGCGCAAACAATCAGGTGTAACAGATTGGACAAAAATTCTTATTTGCAATTTTTTAAATAATGTTCTGCGTGTAGTACTTGTGAAAACAAGGAACCGCACGCAGTGCCACATCATGCTCTATGCTTTAATACGCCTATTTGAATGGCTTTTGAGCATACTTTCTCACACCACGCGCTGAGAAAAGCGCCAGACGTTGACGCTTATGTCCACCAATAGCGTAATTGACGAGGATGCGAATCGCCACCCCCCAAACAAGCTAAATGTAAAAACCTGGCCACCACTTAGCTTATATTTCGGCTTTAGTATTCTTGTGGTTTTTAGTAGATTGTTGTTTTTTTGGGTTTTTCGGAGTATTTCCCGGTGATTTAGGATTTTATTATAGCCATCCACATCAGGATTCACAATCATTTCTCACGTTCCTCAGCGTCTTGGCTAATTGGTCCCCTACAGTGGCCGGTGGGCCCCCTTCAGCTAAGTTTCCCCTTGACTCAAACCACTAGTTACGCCACTGATGTCCATCACGCAGTCTGTCCGAAGGTTCGTGTTGTGACTACTTGGAAGGGGTAGGTTGCGGGCCGTCGTTGTCGTCAGAGGGCTTAGCTTCAATCCATTGATGACAGCGCTGTCCAGCGAGCTCCAGAAGAATTTATAGAATGGTCAAACTTCCCCTGGCTACTCTTCGCTTTGTACACGACGAACTTGTTGTGGGCACTTATTTCCATGATGTAGTAAAAGATGCTTTTGGTCCACATCAATGTCTCACGGGCCGATGGAGTGGTTATACGATGTCATCTGGTCAAGCAGATCGACAGTGGACATGCGCTTGTTGCAGCTTGCAGTCAACACTGCACATGGGTTTGCTAATCTGCTCCGTTGACCCGCCACAACGTTTTTTGCATATTGTAATCGTTGTCACCGAGGCATCATGCTTCGCGGAAATGCTTTCGCAACTCTTTTGTTTTCCCATGCAGAACTAGAATACGATAACTTTACGATTTTCCCTAGCGATGACATAACCAGTCTGCATCATTCCTAGTTCACGAATTTTGAGAAGTTTGCCTCGGACTCTTCCAAGAGTGTTAACGGTGTGAACTTTTTCTCCAGGAAAAACTCACCCAAGGCAACGCTATTGTAGAAGTGGTCCACGTAAGTAAAGTGAATCCCTTTCCCTTCAAATAAAAAACTTACGAAGCGATAATTATTTTTGCCCTCTGTTTCTAAGTGATTGATGGATTGTTTCGTATGAATCAGCTACTAAACAGAAATAAGACAAAAAGCCATCGTGCAAAAAAGCAACCAATTCTCAATGGAAATTAGAATAAATGAAAACACAAAGTCAATGACAAGAGAATTTATCAATGTTAACAAAGATTATGACTGTGTCACAAACTATGTATGTATACGATTGGTGAAGGACCATGGCGGTCATCTACTTATCGGCAAGTGATAGAGAACAACAGTTGAAAATAAAATAAGAACAGTTAGCAAAATAAGCAAACAGACAGAGAACATGGTGAAGAAAATTACAGGTGAAGAGAGCATGCCTATACACAAAGGAGTGGATCTAGCTTAATTGAGGAAATTTGGTGTGGTCAAAAAAAGTTAAAGCACGGTATGCAAAATAAAAAAAATTATTCTTCTTCTTTTGGGCGACATCTGTCAATCAACTGTAAGGTCGCACTAGATCTCGGGGCAGCTGTTGAGCAGCCATTCGATTGTCTCATCGTCAAAAACTGTCAGGTCGTGCAGATCATGAGGAGGTCGATGGATTGGACATTGAAGAACAACATGGTCGACGATTTGTTCTTCTGCACCACGCTCACAGACCGTATAGGAGACCATACCCCATTTGTACAGACAGGAGCGGAAGCGGCCGACACCGGTGTGGAGGCGGTTAAGCCGGACCCAGGCTCTTCTTGGGCAGTCACTCCGAGGGGGTGGGCGCCGGTGTTGGAGATGAAAGTGCGGAGTCTTGGAGGGTTGTCCGCCTACCCCGCAATCCATTGGTGATCCGCCCACTGCGCCGCACGTATGTTGTTACTGTCAGATAAACTGATGAGTTGTTGTGCGGCGGGTACAAATGGGTGACTCGATTTGTGACGCCGTGCATTTGCACTCGGTAGACGGGTGAGCGCTGAGTGGAGCAGATGTCCAAGCTCCAAGGCACAGCGTGTTAGAGACACTGCGGCTCCATTGCGACGAAGCTCAGCAGGTCCGCTGGTGTAGGACGCAGGCATCCAGTCACAATTCTCAAGGCGTCTTTGATGGCAGGGTAAATAAGGCGGGTGTGAGCACTGCGACACCAGACAGGAGCGCAGTATTCTGCGGTGGAATGCACCAGGGCTAAGGTGGCCGTTGAAAATGTTGTTGCTCCAGCACCCCAACCGGAGCCAACAAGCCGCCTCAAGAACGCGACGCGAGATGTCAGCTTCTTGCGAAGTGACTCAAGGTATCGGCGACAGGTGAGCGACCTGTCCAACGTTACCCCGAGGTATTTGGGCTCGGGGCAGGATTTCATTGTTGTAGTTGAATTTTAGTTCACGTTTAACTTCCTTGCTGTTAAGATGGAAGGCTGCCGACACCGTTTATATAGTTCTGAGCTTTAGTTTCCATGTCTGGAGGTATTCACCTATAGTTGCCATGTCCCTGCTCAGCACCTCTTCCACTGCTTGCCAATCTCCTTCTCCATCAGCATGCATGATTGCAAGATCGTCAGCACATGCATACTTTCTGGAGACGGTGGTTGGCAGGTCAGAGATGTAGATGTTGAAGAGAAGCGGTTCCAGGAAAGATCCCTGTCGGATGCCGTTCTTGAATCATTCATCAAAAAGTTATTGATGGAGTATAACCAGTATAAGCAAAAAAAGGAAAAAATTATGTCGTGTAATTTATGCGTAAAATGGGATGTACACAGAAAAGAATAACAAACAAAAGAAGCTAAATATGACCAGGAAACAACAACGTACATTATTTCTAAAACCAGTAAAATAGCATTTTGTTCCTCATAAAGTGAAATGTTACTAAAAAATATACAGTAATTAGGTATCTTTTTCATGTAAGAGGTGTTTTTTAAATTGTCATGTGAAGGCAAAGGTGGCAGATGACTTAAATAGAGTCTGGCATACTTTTGGGCCAATAAATATAAAGGAACATTTTCCTGAAAATGAGTTAACTCTAGGTAAAAGCAGATTGTTAGAAATGGATATTCTTGTTTACTGAGAATTAATAGAGCTGATTAGAATAAAATAGTCATGTTATTTGTGATATTACTGCACGAATTTATCTACTGATAAGGTATAAAAGTTGAGAACGCATAACACAACAATTCAGTTGGCTGAAAATACCAATGGAGCCTAGTTGCCTCATACAGCTTTATGTTCACACTGTACACGAAACCAAACGTTTACAAGCCGAAACCTTGTATGTGCTTCGCGCCGGTGCGGTTGACGTAAACGCGCTTGCCAGAGGGTCCGAGGGGTGTTAGAGCGAATCACGCAACGCCCATGGATCACTCGCCCAGATTTTTGATTGAAAGGCACCACAGCGAGATTGCCGGCCCAGAGTTATTTCGTTATTTCAAAATAGCTCAATCTGCGCTGCAACGCGTCGGTGTCTCTGCGCGATCCCTGACGTCTGCTGCAGGACAGTTAACAGCTGGCGTAACTTTATAGGTTGCTAAAACGTCGCACTCCTCGACCGGGTTGACGCAGTGGAAAAGGGCCCCACATGCCAAAGAGATAGCGCTTCTTTGAAAGTTTGTGATTTTTTCAAAAACAGTTGTCCAATTGTTTTGAATATTTTAAGGTTGTTTTGCAAAGTACGTGTTAGGTATTGATGACCGACCTTTTTCGTTTTTTCCCACTTTCCTTGAAACAAGTTGTTTTAGAATTTTCATCGTCATGTAGAAGTGGACCTACCTGCAAAATCACAGCTGCTTTATCAGAATAACAAATTCTCTATTTGCCGAATTTATGCGGGTACATCAAAAATACAGCATGCTGAAAAAAAAACGTTTTGTACCCATCATGAACCCACAATCAAAAACGTTGAGTAGCAGGCTTGCAGCATAGCAGTAGTCGATGCTCGTAACACATTCATCTTAGTCTTCTTATTTACAAGTCTTCTTATTTAGGTAAATGAAATCTCAGTCTTCTTGTTTACGTAAATATAATAAATAAATCGATTGAGTAGCAGCATGTTAGGCGGCGCTCGCGAGCTTATCGTGATGAACAGCACGCAATAAAAATATTACCATTACCAAGCTAACAAACAACAATGCAGGTCATACAAACAAAGTTTGTTACCTGAAGATAACACTATTTCAACAGAATTCTTAGAGATCAATTTTCTTTTAGGGAAAAGTTGTTTGTGGAGAAATTTAAAAACACGTAGCAAGAACTCTAGCTTACTTGAAAACGTGGAAAGTGATTGTGGCCGTTGATGAGAACACGTTGAGCGTTAATGACTCAGGTAAACGTAATTTTCACTCGAACTTACTCAAAGATAGTTTTACGTAAAGTTTCAGATAAGAGAACATTTGATTTTGTGTAACGACATCAGGATTTGTTTATTTTACAAGATGTGTATTTTAACCCGCAGTGGCAGCAATCCCGTAGCCTGATTTTACGGTTAAGGGGAGCAGAATTGGGAAGGCAAGATTTTTGTTTTTATCATACTATGTTTAAAACAATTTTTTCTGGGCACAACAAAATTTTGGGTGGGACTGCTCTCGAATGCCTCCTGTGGCTACAGGCCTGAGTACAGAAAAATGCATCCACGGGCTTGTCACCTCTAAATCTAACTTACTAAAATGTACAGAGACATCAATAAAAAACAATAAAAATATTCAAGTTAAATCAACACGTTGAACAGAAGATAAGTATACATAGGCGTAGCCAGAGGGGGCCAGAGGGGCCACCCCCTCCCAAATATTTAGAAAACATAGTCATTTTGGGCTTTGAGGGGCGTTTTTCCAAACAAAATAGTGTTATTCGCCTAAAATCAAACATTTTGGCCCCCCCACATTTTTTGGCCCTCCCCAAATTTTTGGGCTGGCTACGACACTGTAAGTATATATTTTCTTTGCAAGTAATTGTAATTTGCGAGCACAAACAACATACTCTAGGCATAAATAATGCTCGACATATGATTATTGCAAGCCTCTCTTGTTGTTTTTCAGATAAAATAAAGTAGTACATAAGTGGTCTCCCAATAGTACATACGTGGCCTAACTCCTGCAGAAATGCAAAATTACCGGTAATACTCCGCATAAAATCACCCAAAAGAAAAATTAACAATCAACATTGCTGCTCATCTTTTGCTTGAAGTGAAGGTCGAGGATAGGTAAATTATCTATAAAATCACACTGAAAAAAAATTATCTTAACTAAAACCCACTGTTTTGTGCCAATTCGTTGCTTTGGCACTTTAATGACGCATGATTATATTAAGACGCACGCTTGAAGCAATGAATTCAAAATAGAGTTGATTGTTGTTTCTTTTTGCAATCCAGTGCTGCGGAATGGATTAGCTGCTTTTTTCAAAGTTTTCGCTGTTCTTGTCATGTGTTTGGATCTATATCGCACAATCAAGTCAGGTCCAACTTTAGCCTGATATGGTTGCAGCATATGTTTCGTGTTCATAGCTCCGCTGGGGTGACAAAGTAGTTTGATGATTTGGGAGAAACTGTTCCAAAAGTTTGCCTAAGCGGCATATTTTGTGTTTTTGACATCGTCGAAAGTTCCTTACAGCAACCTTGGTGATACATACCCAAAGGCACCTACGGTAATGAGGTTTAGAGACATCACTGAGACATTACGATGATTTTCTTCAAAGTGGCACCAACTAGAGACAATATTTCTAATTTGCCTTAGCAAAGAAAACGACTGATCCATGAAGGCAACAAAAACACGTCTTCACTATAATAATATGGAAAAGAAATTACTATTTGAAACGGAATAATAGACTATAACAAGTGCAACAGCTAGAAACAACTGAAGTAAAAATGCATTTTAACTTATGAGGTATTACCACTACCTGTGCGGTGAGAAATACAAACTAATGGGTTGTGGCCAGAGTCATAAAATGTTGGTCCAAGGCCGCAACAGCGTTACAGGATGATGCGTAGTTGGACGTTTCAAGCCGAATAAACACGTGAACATTCATTAAAAAGTACCACAAACAACAGAAGTACTTGGTAAAAACTTCAGTTAATCGCAACTGTTTTGGTGTTTTATGTGCAAATTCAAAGTCCGCGTTGCATAAAATTGAAAGTGCGTTTCGCAAGTTTTAGAATTGAGAAAACATTCCAAATAAGTCCACCAAAATAGGTTCGAAGTTGCTTACATAAAAATATGCATCGCTCCAAATACTTACAGATAGGATATACCTAGGGCCTTTGAGAAAAATTTTACCTGGGTGACGAAGACCGGTACCGGGACCCCCGAGCGTCTGGGTTTCTCGTTGAAACTTGTATAGCTTGTTTATATAGTAATTAGAAATAGATAAAACAGTTATAATGCCAAGATTTAGAAATACATCAATTCCTATACTTGCAACTAGCCTATACACTAGCCATTTTGGGCTTGATTACAGAAAAACTTAGCGTGCGTACTTTGATCCTCCCGGGCCGCAGTGCCACCCTAACTCGGATACGATATACCTCTTGTACCCCTCTCTCGTGGGCGCTGGCTATACGAAACAGTCGTCGCGACTCAAATGAAAATGTATTTTCTGCAGGAAGTTTTATTCAACTAACACATTCTTTGCATGGCAGTTGGAACACTCTAATCATTCGAAATTTACTAATGCAAAAACAGTTCATGCGTGACCTAATATGAATATCGGTGGCGTCAACCTTTTGTGAAAATGTTTCGAAACTTTCTGTAAATCCATCCTGGAAGACCTAAGCAGTAAGTTTTAAATTTGTTAGATCAGAAGCCTATTTCAGTCATTAATTTTTTTGCCTAATGAAGCTACTTTTCGTTAATAATGATTTGATTCTTTTAAGCGCCAACAAACAGAGTCCCAATTTTCCAAATCGATAACTACCAAGCAAACGTTAACTTTCTGTAGCAACACTCAACCAAGTATTTCTTTTTCCAATATTAAATACATGTTCACGACCTTTCTGCCAGTCACAATGTCTTTCCCCCTTTCAGCTCACTTCCGTCTACTCCCTTGGCACCTAACCGAAGTAATGAATTAAGCTGTATGTATGTTGAACTTTACCACATATGGGATTTACTTCTAAAATGTTTCAACTTTGTACAACTCGAAAATAAAACAAAAATACTGAATTGTAATATGTGGCGGATTCGCAAGTGTACGTATCTACCATAAGGTGGTCCTGAGTATTTCCCGAAAGGAGCAAGTAAGCTGAAAATCCCAAGTGAGCTAAAAACCGCCACAAGATTTGAGCAGTTTAGCTTAATGGACGCCTTTCCCTATCGACAACTTTATTATCTTTTACGCAGCGGTGTTGTCCGAGATGGAATGTTGGGGAACGTCCTCCTCACCATTTCATGAAGTTTTCCTCCCATTTGTCTTACAACAAAATCGAGTTTTTTTGTCATTTTTGTAAGTTTCTCGACAAAAAATCCCAACTACTTTCAATGTATAGCAAGTCACATCTTCGTTTTCGATATAGCGTTCTCGCCTTGGTATTCCAAAAAAGCCCACCTAACTTAAAAATTCTCAACCAATTACAAACAAGTGGTTTTAACGGCAACTTTTTTGTTGGCGGCAACTGGTAAATGCAGCTTGATTGTTTTTTTTTGTAAAATGCAAATTTTTTTGTACCTGGATAAAGCCTTTAGGCTTTGGTAAAAGTTTTATGGTGTCGTCCAGAGATTGACTGCTTACAGTGAACCAGAAAAAAATCAAACAACCCAAAGTATGAAACTTATGTGGCTACGTGCTCCGCCTAAGACGATTGTTATCTGTGACAATATCTGTACGCAATGAAATTACCACTGATCCGTATGTAAAAATACTGACAATTCCGAATTCTGGAACCGAACTGCTTTACTTAAACATCGTATACATTAGTGAAGTCCCAGAAAAGAAACGCAAATACGCTATATCAGAAAAAGACACACCTACTTACAGTCAAGGTAACTAGTTACGTCTCTTTTCGGTTGATATAAAATCTTTTTGTTGATACTTCCACGAACAAATAACAACATACCGTAAGAGATCAATTTCAATGTATTACCACATGAAAAATATATTGGAACGCATTTTGCTCTATTAGCAAAATGTACGAATGCTAAGTTCAAGTGCTCCTTCTCTCCACGGTACAATTGATGACACTTTTAAGCAAAATGGTGTTATCTTGCATAGATCCATGTTGGGAGACTGCTATCCGGTTGTGTTGGCGGAACGATTGCAATCTAAATAACAACGACTAGATCTTCAAATGATTTTTGGCTTTACAAACTTAAAACCACAAAAAAACATTACGAAAATTGTATACAGCAAAATACCTTTGAATCTTTCATTGCTTTCACGCTAGCTTCATCGGAGCCGGTTTTACGCAACTGAAAACGGAGGCCAACGTTTTAGGATTACAGCTCCCTTTGGCTTGAAACCTTTTATCTCACCACGTCAGAGTTGGCTTGCAAGTTATTAGCCGCAGGTTGTCAGGTCGTACTTTCATCTAACGCTGAATTTAAACTTTTACTTTATGTTTCTACTTGAGTTGTTTTTGCTCATTTTTATTGGTTTAATTTAAATTTTGGTACCAGGCAACGCACATTTCATTTTTACTGAAAACAAACTGACAACTCCAGCGTGAAGTAAGTTAGATTTTTACCAAAACGGTAAGCTGGCGATTTTCAATTCTTTAACGCGTTACAGCACATGCGTTGTAGAGTTTTAAAGGAAGATTTCACTGTTTTGGGCCACTTATTGAAGAAGCAATCTTTTTTAATGTTGGGCAAGTGGATGGAGGTTGATTTCGCCCTCGTTAAGCCAAGGTCATTGACCCCAATAAGTCCAAACAAGACTTTGTGGGCTCAAAATATGACGGCAAAATTGACCTTTATTTGGTGGGAATCCAAAGCAACTTGCTGAGAAATTTAGTGTAGACTGCACCGAGATTCCAAACCTATTTTCATGGGCCGTAAAAGAGCACTTCAATTACGACATGCCCAAATGGGTCCCACTACACGAACAAAGGAAAGGTGCATCAATCACCTTGACGACGGTCGTTTGAGATACTTGGTGGGGCGTGATTGCCGGTCGTATTCTAACAGAAATTGTGGCTAAATGAACTTTTTTTTATGTAAGTTGTCACAGGAATGAAGTGGCTTAGAACTGCTTTTGTTAGAACCTGGGATGCGACTGCAATCCTCCTGAATAAATGCAGTGAGCTTGAATCTGTCGAGCACAGCAACATCACTTATTACGGTGCCAAAAATTGTCTGTTGTCACTGGCTCGTGGGAATCGGAATTGCGTGGGCTAATGGCGTCACTCTACCAGAAAAAGTAGGATTCGCGGAAACCGGAATTGTTGTGTTAAAACTGACTCGTCTGGGTGGCAATTTGAGGGCACCACGCAAAACAGAGCACGAGAATAGCGGGAGCGAGTGCATTATTTGAAAAAATGAATGCGTTGGTTCATGTCAGATAGGAAGAACTAATGAGACAGAGGCATTAACTTTCACATAAAAGCTACGATTGCTTTTTTGACAGAAATACGAACCAACAAAATCATTCCATGGTAATAAAACTTTTATACGGTATTACAGGGATTAACTGCTAAATTAGACTCAAATGTCAGATTCTTGCTTGAAGTTTCCTGCACAGCTTTAAGCAAAAGCTCCCAACATTGCAAATTTAGAATTTTCTTTAACACAATAAGGTGTAAGATTGACCGTTGGTAAATAAAAGTGTGTTTATTTTGTTTCACCTTATGCTATAACTTATTAATACAGTTTTTATTTACTTAAAAAGAAAAAGTTGGCGAGTTTACTTTTCTAATTGGGAAATATAGAGCAGTTGCAGCATATTTAGCATAAATTCAAAACACTTGAGGTTGAAAACAACTCAATGGCGTACAAGTCACATTCAAGTTTAACCCTTTTTATGACAATTCAGCGTTGAAAATCCTTGCTTCTGAAAACTAAAGTAACTTTTGAATTGACCAAGTTTGGAGAACGTCGACAAGCAGCGTGCAACTTCAACAGGTTATGCAGGTTACAATATCATGGGGTGCGGTTATTACGATTTCGTTATGGCTTGCCCTGAGGCAACATTTTTTTCACGAGTATGCTGGCAGTTCGCTAAAGATGCTTTTGCCGAAACGACAGCGTACAGCCATAGTTGACAATGTTTGTCGAATTTTGGATTGCATTATTTAGATTGTAAGTGTTCGCGATTCGCCAGGTTTTAGTTGCTGGGTATAGAACAAAGAAAAGGGGCCAACCACATTAAGACTGAAAGCGACGTCTTTCCTGATTTCTAGTTGGGAAGGCACCAACAGAAAATGGGGCAAGTCCGGCCACGACCCTTATTGTTCGTCACCATCAGGTTGACTATCTCATCACGACACTTGATGTTTTAATTCGAAAAAACGTGTGCGCGTTTGTTCAGCGATGTGTGTCTTTATTTCCAAAAACGTTGCAATTTAATTCTTTTAAATCCCCTCACTTAAAATGTTTGATGCTTTACAGATTTCTTCATTTTATTACCCATTATGGAACACTTCTATATCACGATAAGAGATTGCGGTAGCTTCTGAGACATTTTTTCAGTATTTGCTCTTTTGCAATGGTTGTTTCTTTGCGTTTCTTTTGTACTGCTTAGAGTGTAAATATTTTCCTTCTCGTTTGCTTCTACTAAACTACAGAACTTGATCCTGAGATACAAAACTCAATGATACAATCTACATGAACATTTCACACAGATTTTATTTAAAAAAATTATGATGCTTTAATGTGAAAGAAACAAACTACTTTATGAGTAAGCTTTGCAATGTGCTGATTAAGAACTGGCCAAGGCACTTTACATTGGATAAAATGACACAGCAACCATTCAGGATTGCTGGCTGCTCTACTATGGATTAAATAAATGGTTCTTTCAACGGTCCCAGAGAGAGAGAGAGAGAGAGCGCACACACATAGCATAAACGAAATAAATGCAGATTTGAGTTACACTGCAACATCCCTGTCAAAAAACTGACTAAAGGGTCGTTCACAAATGGTGTCAAGCTTTTTTGCCAAAAAACACCCCCTCCCTTTTGTCTCATTTTGTCACAAATGGCCACACCCCCTTCAAAATAAAGTCACATTTTTGCGCACCTCCCCGTACGTTACAGAAAAACGGGCTATCCATTTCTGTCGAAAGCAAACTTCCAATTGTTTGTGATGAAGGTTTTCCGTATTAAACCTTTAGATCACAGTGTTCTACTTGTCCACTGCAGAATTGCTCTTCGTAGGATAACCAGACCAGCAATTATCTTAATCCCCTGACAAGAAACATACCCCTCGCCGATACCCCATAATCTTCACCACACATGGCAGCAAGTTGAATCTCTGACGCAAAAGTGTGGTGCATACTCGGCTTAGGTCCAAACTCTACATTATCACAAGAGAATGGCAAAAACGCAATCACTACAAAAGTATGGTGTTGGTACTGTAACATTGTCATTTTGGTTAAATTTCGATCATAAGTTGTTTTTGGCACAAATAAAAATTACTTTTTTGATCGTCACTGAAATGTGTCTTTGTGGGTTTTAAAATAACGACAGCCCTAAACTCCGGCTACAGGTCTAATAACTGCAAGAATGTTCGTCTTCAGGAGAAATAAAGCAAAATAAAAGTGAAATAAAAACGTACTAACTCTTTCAAATCTAATAGCGTTTGCTACGATAAACAAGGCACCAAAGTAATTTTTGGCAAAATGATGAATACCAACCTGTATAACTTTGGTAGCGTGGATTTTCGTTCGGGCCTCCATGAACAGTTGTAAGAAAACCGGTTTAACCAGTCGACCAATTCCACTTCTAGTAATGTCTTCGAACTATTCCCAGTCCAAGAGCGTTTCGAAAGCGGGGCCGTGGCCAGGGGCGTAACGAGGTTAGATGGCACCCCGAGCAAGAAGCAAGTTTGGCCCCCATTTTCGAACCTTGGTCTTGTGAAAAATGTATGAAGTTCAGTTTAAATAGAACCGCATTGGCAGGTCCGATTGTAATGGCCATCTATATTTAGTTTACTATGTCCTAAACGAAGCGAAGCACACACAGGATGGCAGTTGTGCTTTATTGCAACCGTGCAAATGCCACACATATTTTTTTGGTAAGGAACAAGTCTGATACTTTGGAGCAAAATTGGCGTGAACTTAAATTATGAAAGGCAGTGGGTATAGGGAGGGCAGAGTTATGGTTGTTCAAGTTTACAGCTTCGCCAGAAAGAAGAGTAAGTATTTGTAGTTCAATTGGTGTGCAAGCATAAAAAGTATGCCTAATTTAAAAAATGTTAGCAACAAAAGTCCAACAATTTCGGCTACGTACGCATTTCAGAGAAATAATTTTACTCACCTCCAAAAATCCTCAAAGAAAAACTACTAAAATTAAATTTGAAAACCGTAGAAATGATGCTGAAAACCTGGAAACTACATAATGAGATTATTTCCAAAAAACAAAAAATAAGTACAGAATCCTGGAATTCTTACTCCACCAATCATAACCATTGTGAAGAACTAAATATTAACTTTTCCAATATTGGAAAAAATGCATTCTCAAAAATTGTACCTCCTGCATCTTTCTAATGACTTTCTTAATGAGTCATATGCCTATTTGTGTTCATTTCCACTAACTACTACCGATGAAGTGAACCAAATACTTTCATCTCTTATGACATTCCAGAAAGTTTTTAAAACTGTCTGCTAATATTTTATCTGCACGGTAAACTGAATGTTTAATAAATGTATTGCACATGGTAAATTTCACAACTTTTTAAAAACTGCCCAAATCATACCCTAAAATAACCATTCCTAAATCTCCTAATTACTGTGCACCAATGTCCATTTTTCCTACCTATTCAAAATATTTTGAAATATAGGTCGACGGCAGATTGTATTCTTTTTTTCAAATAATTGCATTCTAATCGCACAGAAATATGGTCTTAGAACCATTCTACTGTATTAGCAATTGCTACCACGTATAATGACATGATTTTTAATAAAGATACTAATAACATGTATATTTTTCTTAGAATGAACAAAAATTTTGATTGTGTTGATCATACTATCCCATTTCAAAAATTGTTTTAATGTGGAGCATAGGCGTCGGAAGCGGGGAAGGAACGGGGGTCTGACTCTGGTGAATTTTGATATTTTCCTATTAACTTTTTAATAGAATATCGTTTTTCTCTTAGTTTTGAGTTGATAAAATGAAATTTCACCACTGTTGGCTCACCTGGAAAAAGTCTTATGGCCACTCCCTGGAAAAATCCACTATTGGCCCCCTGAAAAAATCCTTCCGACGCCCATATATGGAGTAAGAGGAGCCCCGCAAAACTTTTTGCTTCCTACTTGAACAGCAGAGTTCAATGTAAAATTTCAGATATCAAATCTTTCTTACACGAACATGCGATGTTCCCCAGGGACTATCTTTGTCCTTTACTATCTCTTATATATTAATGATATTGCAGAAACCTCCAACTGCAATACCATTTTATACGCTGATGGAATCACTCTTAATATTTCACAAAAAAAAATTATAAAATCTACAAAATCCTGTAAATAATGAACTTGAAAAAATTGTCTACTGCGTTTATCATAACAACTTATGTATCAAATAGTCCAAGTGATTTTGTGCTAATGAACAACCCTAAAAATATTTTTTCTGTTTACATTAGCATCATCAACTTTTGCTGAAACAAAGTAACTTAAAATACCTTGGTATTACACTTGATGGTAACCGATAAGCTCAACTGGAAGCCTCAAATAGCAAAGTTGACAACACGAATTTCTCAGTCATGTGATTTTTGTTCAAAACAAAACTCTACACCAACATTTCAGTGACCATATATATTTAGTTTGCTCTTTTACATTTTTATCTGAATTAATCAATACTTCATTGAGGAAGAGCCAGTAAAACTATTTTATTAGAATGCAGAATAAAGCTGCAAGGACCCATAATTATCACAAAACTAAAACGGATATTCTCTATTCTAAAGTACAAAATTGGAATATTCCTGATTTACTTACATTATCAGTTGCCAAATTTATGTAGGCCTACTTTTTTGATAACTGTGGACTGGCTGAACACTTTGACAATTACGTTTGCAGGATCGGTTCACAATTATTCAGCAATGCTTGCTTATTGGCAAAAATACTATTTGCCCAGAATGAAAACGTCTATATGTAACTTTCTGTATCGTATATTCATCCTAAACTTCAGTCTGAAATTCATGAAACTTTGAAGTCTCTATCATCTCGTTCATTTAAAAATACCACAAAAATGCCTTGCTCTCTTGCCAATATATCATTTGACTCTCCATTCATTTATTTGTTCCATTTTTCCGTAATTTTGTATGTTGTGCGTCTTCTTTCTGTAGTACCCTTCACCCTTCCAAGTGATAAACCACCTTCACTGTACATAGGCATGCTTTTCACACTNTGTGCTTTTTGTTTTTCGTTGATATTGTGCTTTCTTGCTAGAATTTTGTGACATCATTTTTCCTCTTAACTTGAAACGTCTTCAATTTAATACATAATTACGTCAACAATTGGGTTGGCCGAGTAGCTGCCCCATAAAATTGTGCCCCAACAATTTGTGCTTCAATATGCAATTCATACCAGTTTGCATAAATGTCAAATCCTCAGTTGTCTTTCTCATTTTGTTTTCAATTAACATGAAATTAACTTTTTCTTCCGTTTAGCGTATACTTTTTTTTACTGCATTTGTGTTTGGGGGGAAGGGTAGTGACCTTTGTGACGAAGCGGTAGGGTGGAAATGAATTTATGACAACACAAATTGTTGTTTCAGGCAAATCAAAGTTTTACACCTATTCAGGAAAGAACTCGAATGACTGCCCAGCAATCAGCGATATCTATAAGTTTCTTGGGCCTCCAACACTTACAACACAACAGTGGCCTTCGGTGTATTTCGGGTCAGCGCGTCGTCACACGGCCACCAGGGGCGTAATGAGGGAGGAACAGTGCCCCGGGTGCCGAATCACTGGGGGGCACGGAAAAGTCCCAGTAATGTCACACGTACTTTCTTCAATACAGTGCATTTACTCCCAAAAGACGTTAAGTTCAAACGTGGGGGTGCCAAACTTATCTCTTGCCCCGGCGCAATCTAACTTTGGTATGCCCCTGGTCATAGCTATACGTTTTTAATATTGCTTTATATGTTTTTGCTTTCAAGTAATTTAGACAAAGAGTCTTATTCATGACAAAAAACGCTTTAAGTGTGGTCCAACCCGCATTGCTATGGAGGAGAAGCGAATAGTAGAGTACCGATAAATAAAACCAATAACCCAGAAATTACTTGATGGAACATTCAGCTTTTCCAAGGACACGAGTTCTGAAAAGGGCTCAACTGGATGCAGTTACCAAAAGATTTTATACGTTTCAATCTTTTTCCTTATACATCTTAATAATCCAAACCAAAGACGCCCAAAACGCTTGAAAGATCCCTACTTTCTGTCTGGCAATGATCTTTTTCTGTGAACCGATGCATTTTACTGGATGAGCGACCCTTTTGGCGAAGAATGCCAGTCACACGAATGGTTGTCAGGAAGCAAAACGCAATTCATGTCATACATCACAACATTTGCATTGACAAAAATTTTAATCGCCAGACAGCTCATGTTTTCGTGCTGTACCTCGAGGTCTGTGATAACGTCACGAGTCCACTAGTTGCGCAACGCAGCGAGCTCTCACACGGTACAGACGCATGACCAAAAACGAATCGCACAACAAGAGAAAGTTAACCGGCTTGCACGGTAGTGGCGGTGGAAGCTGTGCAAGACTGTTCAAAAGAAATTTTGATGACGAGAAATCCACTTTACACCTTTCAGGAGATTTCCAACCTTATTCGGTTCTCTCCAAAACGAAGAGATTTATTGGAAAGAATCAGATTCAAATCTGACCTTATACTGGAGCTTTACGTCCTTGTGTCCTACAAGGTACAATGACCAAGCAAAATCCTTCGAAAAATGTTTGCACAATTACGAAGCTTTGCTAATAAGTTTGCTTTCTATTGCTATTGATAATGACAGGGTACGTGCTTGGAAGTTACACGCAAAGTACTAGAACTCATGCAAAGCTTCAGACGCTTTAGTCATTTTTTGTCACAGAGGTTTACACCGAGTTTCATTCATTGACAGATCACCTCAGTACAACCATAGAGTGTAGGCAGATCACTGGGATTGAAGCCAAGAAAAGTGCTTGAGAAATATGCAGTGCTATTCAGCGCTTTCGATCTGGATTCTCCTCATTTTGGAGAAAACCGTGCAGCAACGTCGGAAGCTATATCTAACGGATCCCCGATTCCAGGAGCGCTCAGATCTCACAAAAAAACTTCAATCTGGCTCAAGACCATTTATGTTCAGTTCTCCGAAGGATTACATGATACATTTCGACTATGAGGACCTCATCAACGGCCGAAACAAAAGACATTCAAGCTGGAAAGTTTTGATCTTTATGCCACACGCGTGGAAACGAAAGACGTATTTTCTAACACTCTTGAATTTACTTCGAATTACTTAATTTTTTCTGAAGTTCGGGAAGCTTCTGCAACTGATGTACGTGCTGCCAGTTACAACTGCTCACAGAGCAGTTCTTTTTCTTTTTCACCTCTTCGTCGGTTGAACACGTACTGTATATTCGAACGACAATGACTGCGCAAAAATTTAATCGCTTAATGATTTGTCTGTTCATAGAAATTCTATAGAAAGTTTGAATGTGTAAAAGATAGCTTCAGAATTTGTTTCAGGAAATCACAAACACCAAGATGTGTTTGGAAAAGTGTGGCGTGTGATTTATTCGTTTTTGTCTTCTGATTGCACGACTGTGCTTCCTTGCTACACAGCCAAGTAACAAAGGTATGATTGAATTTTGACATCTTAACAAACACGGTATCGTACAATGCGATAATCATGTTTTTTATACACAGGCAATGGCAAGTTGTTTCTGCAGATGTCTAAGGCCAAATAAAAATAATTATCATCAAAGTTACTCGAAGCTTGAAAGTTAAGTGTATAACCTAAGAGGAGAGTTGCATTATCCAGAAATATGTTTAGGTAAAAACAAGGCCGTAAACAGGTGTGTGTGGGTGGAAAAATGATTTCGAGAGGGGTACCAAAAATTGACAAAATCTGCTAAAATTTGCAAGAACGATAAAGACCCGCATGAATTAAAAATATCATATTACCAGAGGGAGGTAGGCTTGTTTGCTCCCTTGCTTGCGGGCGTGCATGGATAAACATAAGTTTTCTCTTTTGTATTTGTAGCAAAATCTGTTAAAGTAGGTAGGGCACACAAATTTTTGTTTCATAATCGAACCTCGTAGAAAACCACTAAGTCCTTAAGTTTTATTGCATTGGGCTCCCATATTGAAATATATGCTGAGTTTGCTTCGTTTTATTGGTAATGCCTGGCCCAGGCCGGTAGCTAGATTTTAAGGTTTGGGGGGCAAAATAAATTTTAAGGGGGAATATTTTTATTTTCAGTATGTTTTTGTTTTCATTAAATAGATACAATAAATTTCCTGGGCACCACAAAATTTGTGTGGGAACTGCCTCCAAATGTCCCCCGTGGCTACTCTGGCCATAAGAATCATATTTATTTATCGCCGTCGTTGTTCGGCTTACTTTTAGTTTTCATTTGTTCGTTTGGCTCAGTCACATGGTCCACATCACAGCTGTGTTTAGTCACAGAACACAAGGATACAAAAATGCTCAGACGCAACACATCGCAAGGTCACAACACAAGACACAACATTAGGTGATGCACACCAGACACCATTAACTGCTGCATTCGGTCATTCTCATACAGAAGCGTTACGTGATGGGAGAAAAATGGAGATTTGTAAAAGGCATCAGACAAATGAGCTGATAGAAAGGTTAGATGAAGATATATAGCTATGAACAAAAATAAACAAATTGTTTCTTATCAAGGCACCAAATGTTATGACGAGCTTGATGTGGACGAACACTTACATTCCTTTGGGTGTAATGCAAAATATGATATGCGTTGTTGTAGTTGTAGGCAACTCGGATGCACTATGCCAGACTGTGTGTACTTTCACCACTGCAGGACGGCGTACATTGGCATACAATTGGCATGAAACAGAGTTTTTTAACTGCGGTAGAGTACTGAGCAAAAAGTCTTTGATTTTGTTTTCTGCACAATAAAGTGTTTTCACTTTTCACTCGTCTCTTAATGTCATTGTCAGCCTTTAATGAGGGCATGAAGTAATACACCATGATATTTGACTTGTTCAGCAACCTTAACACCTACGTCATTCAGCCTCAGGTAGACAAATGGTGGAGCACACTGTTCATATTTTTAATGAGAAAAAACTACACCGGCTGCCTCTTTACAATTGAAGACAATTTCGTATTCAGCAGCAGGACCGCAACCAACGGAGGCAACCGTGCAATTGTTTAGTGTTTAGGTGCAGCAACAAGTTGCAATCATTTTGCTCCCTCCCTCGAAAATATCAACTGGTTGCGGCCCTGTTCAGCACCATAATCACAGCAAATATTTAGATGGTGTTAAAGACCACAGATCCTAGGTCCAAACACTCATATATCATCAACAAATATTAAGTGATTCACAACCAGGTTTTCCACAGTGCATCCCGCGCTCTGGCCGAGCCCAAAAGAACTGAGAGTTCATCAAGGCAGATAGCGAATAGATATGGGTTGAAAACTTCCTCTTGCGTCACCCCGTACAGAGCTGAGAACTTCCCTTTGTCTCACTCCAATACAATACAGTGAAGGGATCTGAAAGGCATGTGCCCCACCTCACTTGCACGGTCTGGTTCCTCTAGACCAGTTTCTCAAAAATTCAGGAATTTATTAACAGAACCCGACAAGTAAAAACTACAGCTGTGAATATATTTTTTGTGAAGAAAAACAGAAAGCAGGCCTCTTCGCGTACCACCTTGAAGGTCTTCGCGTACCACTAGTGGTACGCGTACCACAGTTTGAGAACCACTGCTCTAGACTATACCAACTCCCCAGCAGTGCTACTATACTCACGAGTGTGGCGCTTAATTAATTTTGTAAATGATAGATTGCGGTTAGTTTTGTCAAATACCTTGTATCCATCTAAAAATCTCCAAACACACTATGGGGTGCTTTTGTTTACATAATATGGTACACTCTGCTTGAATAAAACTACATACAGACCAGTGCCATGCTCTGTCTTAAAACGAAACTAAATATCAGTGGTGGCAACGAATGATGAAGTGCAAGATAAGATATAATTCTCAAATAATGTGGGGAAATTGCTGCAAGAGAAACAGATCTTTAAATACCAGCATTATTTATGTCACCGTTCTTATATTTTCAAATAGGTGCAATAAAATTTTCATTATTGTTGAGGAATTCGTCCACGCACTAAATACACATTGGGAAAAGCACTGAGATAAAAATACACACTGGAATGAGTGTAGGTCAGCGGTGTACAACTTTTGCTTTTGCCGGGCGCATTAATTTTATTTATATGAGGTACGGCCGCCAATGAGTTCGAGTTATATTTATGAGATACGTTTAATTAAAGAATAGGTTTTATCCGGTATTTATGTTTGAACACATTCAAACATAAATTGCATATTCATTCTATAACTCTTTGTGACATTATCCAGATTGTTACGCATCATGTCGACTTATTTTCTTGCCTTGCGTTTGTTTTGCTTCAATATACGCCAGCACGGCCGCCAAATCATATATTTTAAATTACATATGGACGGCCGCAAATTTCAATAGGCCGCAGGTTGTGGACCGTTAGTGCAGGTCAGGGGTCTCCAAACTTTTTGTCCGAGGGCAACATAAGCTATTACTCAATATTCCGAGGGCCAGACATCTTAAAATTTTCCGCAGTTATATTATTTTTCCGTATTGGCAAAATACCTTTGCGGGCCGGATGAAACGGCTTCGCAGGCCGGATTTGGCCCGAGGGCCGTAGTTTGGAGACCCCTGGTGTAGGTGATGCGCTCAGCCAAATTTCCTCTTTATCAGCAGCCTGGTTTAGGAAGGGTTTGTGGATTAGGGCTGGGAGCTCAGCACTGTTACATTAAAATTTTTACGGTTGTTTGGATTTTGGTTTATATCAATGTCAATATTGCTGTTTTGTGATGAATTCAATAAACCTGCAACTGTTTTTCCACATCGCTGCCATAGCTTATTTCCGGTTGCATCATACCCATCGAAGATGAGAGCATGCGTTTTTACTGTCTTTTGTGATGTTTTGTGAAAACATTTTGGGAGAATGATCCTGCAGAGAATTTGCAAGTGCGTCTGCCTTTTGCTTTCCCCTTGCATTATGACAGGAAGGATCTTAATGCGTATTCGCAATTGTTCCGCTTTTCTTTCATATTAAAAAAACACTTTGGGGCATATTATTGTCTTTCCAGCAGAAGTAAGCATTTATGGCAGTGGTGCTCAAACCGTGGCCCGCAAGGCCCTCTGGAGTGACCCACGAAGAAATGTTCATTGGAAAGAAAACTTAACACTTTAATCATTTAAGAGAATTTTTTAGAGACTTTTTATTGAGATTATTAATTCTTGTGGTCCGCGAAGGGTTTCTGAAAGACAAATGTGGCCCACGAGCCAAAAAGTTTGAGCACCACTGATTTATGGCATCACAATGTTTTTCACTCACACCCACATTCCACCCGGGGATGTGTTGTCTGAATGGTGACTTAATGAGAATGGCTTCTATAAGAAGTACTGCGGGAATACTACTTTTAAAAAAATGAAGTCATAGACTTAGTTCTTGCGCAAGACTTCTTCTATATGACATGCATATTCAGGGCCGCAACCAGTTGATGTTTCCGGGGGGGCAAAATGATTGCAACTTATTTTGCCTAAAATATAAATTTTCGGAAGGACAACTGCCCGTTTTCCCCCCTGGGTGCGGATCTGCACATATTTATTTGACCCGAATATACTGCTTTACGGCAAACAATTTGGCTAAGATCGACAATATGCACTTAGTCTTATCACTTTGTTTAACTTAGCTTTAGCCATCACTTATTCCTTGATTATGCTTGACGCAGCAATGGGGTTGCAAGTCTGAAAATGCCATTAGTGGCTTAGCCCGTTAGCCGGACATATATCTTAAACATAAACAAAAACATGTGGCATGGCCGAAGGCAGCACCAAGTCGACAAAATTAGGACAAAATTCAGTTGTAGAAAGTGATCCAGAAACTTCAGTCTCGAAAACTGTTTTTAACTTCCATTCGAATAGTCCGTTATTTCATCAGGCCTAACTTACCTCCAAACAGCATGAAACTTTTTCCGCCAATACCCAGCTGAAATTTAGTACCATTGTTGTTTGTGTCTTTGCCATCTGCAATGCATGTTTTGCATCTTTTGCCTCTATGGCGGTGCTGCAATCAATTAATGTCGACATCAAATTTCTGGTTTTGCCGAATTATGAAAAATAGGACGCACCAAGCCACGTAATTATGTTGTAAATTCGCCATATTAACCCAGTCTGGATTCTGCGTCTAAGCGGATTATATTTGTGAATTGCAGTGCGGCGCGCAATTTCTGTGGGAAAGCTTCTTTGCTTGCGGTTCGTTAGCTGACGCATCCGCTTGAACTGCAATGACCTCTTGCAGGCACGACGCACTCTCTGACCTACGATACGTTTTTTCCACCTCCAGCGATGTGTCAGGTCGCGCTGGACTTTTATCTCCTTATTTCCCAGTTGCTGAGACTTTTTCTTCTTTTGCCAAAAAGTGCTGGTCACACTAAACTATTGCGCATGACTGTGCTGTTAAATAAAACAGTGCTGTTAAAATTAAACTACAGCACATGATTCCAATGAGTCTATAAGCCATAAATAAGTCGAAGTCACATGCGACGGACACTAAGTCACATGCAACTGACACTAAGTCACGTGCGACAAAATGCTAAGTCACATACGGAAGAAAGCATGACACACACTGAATACGGGGTAGATAGGTTTATTGATGCATTTTTGCAACTCAAACCGCGAAGAAACAGAAATGCAATAAAAAGAACGAAACAAAAAAGGGCATAAAAATTGGTTGCATGTTAGCAAACAATAAAATGATAAAAAAAATTGAAGACTTGAGAATTCTGCAACTTGGTGTGAACTACACATTCGAGACACAAACGGTTGGCGAAAACGTTTATGCGGCTGCTACTCAGCCAACCCAATTGTTGACATAAATCAATACTAAACTGACTGAAGATGTTTCAAGTTAAGAGGAAAAATAATGTGACAAACCGTAATAATTAGAACCTCAGGCAAAGCTCAGTAATAAAGCACAATATCAACGAAGAACAAGAACACAGAATATGAAAACCATGCCTATGTACAGGCATGGGCGTCGGAAGGATTTTTTTCAGTGGGAGGCCACTATGGGATGTTTCCAAAGTTTTTCTAAGGAGGTCCAAAAGTGGTGAAAGTTGTTTTTTTTCCCACTCGAAACTAAGTAAACAACCTTTTTTTGCTGAAATTTTCAAAATCCAGGGTGAGGCCCCCTTCCGACGCGCATGTGCACACGAAGTGTAGGATGGGGTGGCACTTGGAGTGGCGAAAGGTGCTGCAGAAAAAAGAGGCACAATATACAAAATTGCGGGAAAATAGAACAAATATATGAATGGAGAATGAACTGGCTTATTGACAAGAGAAAAAGGCATTTTTACGTAGTTTTCCAAATGAAAATGATGGAAAAGGTTTCAAAGTTTCAGAAATTTCAGATTGACGTTTGGAACCACTATATCTTAAAGAAAGTTGACATAAAGACGTTTTCTTTCTGAACAAATGGTATTTTTGCCAATAAGCAAGCGCTGCTAAATGATTGTGAACTGATCTTGCAAAAGTAATTGTCAGTGTTCATCCAGTCCAAAGTTATCCAAAAAGTACATAACTTTGGTAACTGAAAATTTTAATAAATCAGGAAATTTTCAAAATCCATACTTAGAGAATATCCGTTTCAGCTTTTTTAATAATTATGCAGCTTTATTCTGTAATCTGATTAGGATGCATGTTAGCAAACAATAAAATAAAGAAGTAAGGTAGTTTTATTGACTCTTACCCAGTTAAGTATTGAGTAAGCTAGATAAGAATGCAAAAGAGCAACTAAACCCGTTGATCTGTATTGAGTGCCTCAGTGAAAACAATGTGCTTCTGCTGTTAAATATCTCGTAGTTGCTGACGTAGTCGACGTTTAGTTTGTTAGTTGTTTTCTTGGACAATTTGCTTCATTACTTGGTTTGCGGACTAACTAACACCGACCGTCGCAAGCAGATTTCTTATTGTTTTGTACTGCACATACTTGTATCTTTCTAAATACGGGTCAGTTTTTTATATACACTATTTATAATAGGGTAGCCAAAAGTGATATGGAGATTGAGCTTTGCGCACGTTAAAGGATATAACATTAATTGCAAACAGACGTTTGCATCAACATTGCTTTGCATTAAACTAACTCAAACAAGCGCTTCGGCAGTCACACCATTCAGCTACTTTCTACTGCATACGCCACTCCAAAGCTTGAAAGGAAACAATTAAATAGTACAGCAATTAACGACTTGCTTGCTATAGGTGAAAAATCAAAAATGTGCTGGACTACAGGCAATAACTGTGGACAAGGTCTAAATGTCGAATGTGTGTTGTCAAATTGAAGTAGCGAGGTTGCAAATTTTCCTTATAACAACATAGGCAGTGAAAAACTGTGAATTCCTGATGGTAACAATAGAATAGCTTGCACTGCTTAATCTTACAGCAACTTCTTGGAATAAAAGGGAAAGAAGTTTTTCTGGTCAGGAAGATCTGTTGCACAAGACTTAAAATAAGCTTGCGCAGGCAAAAAGAACCTTGTCACGCGAGCATGCTGCAAACCACGGTACCAATATAGGCTTGTCTACAATATTTCTTTTGTGGGTTGAGCAATTCGTGGCTGATTGGAAGAAGTAAAAGGAATAAACAAAACGAAAAATGAGAATTTTCGTGCGTTTTCACAGCATTGGTGAAGTAAAAAAACAATCGTTAAATTGTGGGCCTTTGAAATCCATTGTGAATGCATCTTTATGACTGCCTAAGGCAGGTTTTTTTAAGAAAAATGTTAGGAACCCGGTTTGGATCTGTAGGAACCCGATTTCGCTGATTCTAGCGACCCGATTTTCTCTGATTTTAGGGACCCGATGATAATTTTCTCTGATTCTAGGGACCCGATTTGAAATTCTAGGGACCCGAATCGGGCCCCTAAAA
>JGI24159J19872_10000619_pt1 | contig 33420 bp, 29 predicted proteins | sample Ectturendosymbi4_FD_19872 | JGI IMG/M metagenome (IMG submission 19872) | reverse complement strand
TGATTTTGGGTAAAAGTGTCATTACTTTAAACAAGGAGCGTCATTGCGAAAAAAAAAGCAACGTTCTTTCGTCAGCATGCAGACGAAGCGATCGCAGCAAGAAGCCAGAATATTCATCCACCGCAATCAACACTAATTACACTTTACATCAGCTTAAAACCAAAACCCTGCCAGCCGAGTAGCAAAGAGAACAGTCATGGGCGGAAATGAATCGATTTATGATCAAGGCGCACACTAAAGTACACCTGAAAATATTTGATATTTTACCTTTGTTCGAAGACAGACCGTGACAAACTTATATCTGAACGAAGCCTATAAATGTGATGTTTATGCAGAGTTTTTGACTCGATTTTTTCTGCGTTTGGTGATTTTTTCTGCTTTTGGTGTCGTACGCGACCAATGCCGCGTTGGACACAGAGCCACAAAATTATCTAAACAACATCAGCGTCCATGACAAGAAAAGCACCTTCTGCGTCTCACCTGACTTTCTTTCCTGGAACAGCCAATGAATCTTGGTCCCCAGCTCCGATCGACTGACGTTTCCGTGCTGAACGGGTCCTATTGGCGGCAGGGGACAGCGAGAATTGTGGTTCCGGGCCATCAGCGGCCTGGACAACGGCAATGGCACCTGAAACGGCCATAAACGTTCGGTCAAGCGCGCAGGTGGACAAATTCAAAATCTCCTTTCTGCCACGACCCAATAAAGTTAGTTTTGCGATGTTTCACTTGATAACGTCTGTCGTGTGTTGTCGCCATTAGCTTGTCACTCTGAAGCAGAAAACTGTGAAACAACCAAGCAAGCACCACAAAGTGTGAAGCGGCTGCCGAAGCATACAGCCAAGAGCGGATCCTGCTAGTAAGCTTAGGGGGAGGGGGTGCGACTTCAGTAACATTCTGTAGTTAAGTCTAATTACAGGTTCACTAATGCAAGAGAGAAGTATACTTCACAACACTAACACTGCTGTGACAAAACAATGGACGGCAAAATGGCCTTATATTGCGAATGCTGTTTTCCGAATTGTACAAAATCACGGTGAATAAAGTTACTTTCGTAGGTTTTAGGGGGGGGGGCGATCGCCGCCCTGGATCCGCCCCTGGTTACAGCGCGTGCACCATGCCCGTTTCACGATCAGAAGAGTCTGCCTCGTTGACGACCGCTGGAGGAAGCTTAACTTGTCGCGTGACGTTGACGCGCGAACCACAATTCGAGAACAAAGCAAAACAGGACACTGAAATCGCTCAATGACAGGTCTGTCGGTCAATGCTATGTTAAGAATGCTCAAAAGCATCAAAAACAATTGCGCGATAAGATTTTGACAACATGGCGAGTTTGGAGCAAAATGAGAGACAAAGCAAACTGCTGACACCTTCAACCACCCTTGCCACAGCGTTACAAGCAATCGCGCCAACAAAGTTCGACGCAACAGAGCGTTCTTTTTCCTCCCTACCTTTCTTCGCACTGCGAGTCCTGGTGGTGGGGGGGGAGAGAAAGAAAACAGGTTCATCGAAAAGTTTCTGCGCGACCGATTTATCGGTCGCCGCGGCAATTGACCGAGGCGAGCGACGGACTTTGGCCTCAGGTGTGGGCGCTTCGGTGCTGTCCAAACGGGTCGCTAGCGAATCGGCTGGTTTTATGACTGATGGCAGGGATTGAGGAGGCTTCACAAAAGCAGTGGCAGGCTGTGCTTGATCTGACTTCGCGACACCTGGTGATTCGCTTGTAACTGGCTCGTGGATTGCAGATGTGGTCGGTGAGGCGGCAGGCTCATGCTCAGCTGCTAGGAAAGAACAGCATTTCTTTCTTTACACAAAGAATCTGAAGAATTTTAGATCTATGTTGTTAACACAACTACCATCCACATCTCACATAAAATGATTAAGGCTAACTGTAACAAAGTTTTTGAGAAGCACTTGACATCCAGAAAAAGGTTTAAAATAACATTCAGGCTGCTTTACGGTGACAGCTCGTCACCAGATGCAACTTCAGCGGACCTTCTGCGTTGAAGTCATGCATGACTGATTCACACGCACTCATGCACAAGCACGCCTTACGAACATCAAGCGGCAAACGATGGAAGGACTGAGACAACGCACAAAATAATGAAACACCTCCAACCCGATTAGAAGTCCCAAATGACGAGCAAACAGTTTAGAAAAGATACAAACTGTATTAACCGTTTGCGAGATCTTTACATAGAGTTTGCCCCACGCGACACAGCGCTTCTGCTTTCAAACATCTTCACTAAAAACCAAGGGTCAATCAAAGCAGTGTTTCGCAGCCGCTTCAAACCAGCGCACTCCTCGGTCTTTATGTTGGTTAAATTATCGTGGAATGCATTTAAACTGCCCCTGGCAGTTACAAACTATAGCAGTGATTCTTAACCGGGGGGCACCCCTCCGCAAGGGGGCGTCAATAATTTCAAGGGGGCGCGAGCCCTTACGCGATTTCAAACATGGGAAGTTTGATCAATATATTTGCCAAAACCATTACATACATTTGTTTTTAGAACTTAGTTGTATTCAGGGAAGCTTGAGACCTGGTTTTTTTTCGCTGAAACATTTCGCCCATTTTTTGCTGAGACATTTTGGACACTGAAACATTTCGGTCATTTGTCTCACAGTTGTATTAAAACTTGTCACAAGTGCTTTTTAGCCTATATTTTCAAACATTCTGACCGAAAAGACTCAATTTTGTTCGGCCATTTCCAAAACGTTTCGGTCCATGAACGAAAAAAAACAACAGTTTGAAACAAATTACGATTACTTAGGGGAGGCGTGCTAGAGAAAAGGTGAAGAACCACTGATCAGTAGTCTCTTGTAAGATTTGACCGAAATTCCGTGCTTTAATCCCATGCAATGCTCGCTGTCAGTGGCAACCTGTCGTCATGCACACGCCACAATTTTACTGTTGACCCCCCGACGGTCATGAACCTCAGTTTGCGAAGTCAAATCCATAGCGGTCGAATCACATAAAAGTCCTTTCCGTCGTACACACTTCCCCCCAACTTTAAAATTGCTACTTTATTACTTTTTCTATTAAATTTTTTATTGCTAAATTTTTATTACTGAAAATTACTAGCAGTATACCGTTGTAGGAATAAGCGAAAGCTACGTAGAGGCGTATTTGAAATGTCGAAAACCTTATCCAAGTGACATTGATGGTAAATCTACAACAGAATAGGCAAGGAGTTTCACGCTTGGCAAACAGTTGCTATCTGTCCCAAAATCGGGTATTACTTGATGTAAAATCAATCGAAAATCGAAAAAAGCGATTCATTTCCGAAATTAAGACTCGGTTTTTCATTCATTGTTCGTCTTTCCAACCTTGCCAGTGCACGTAAGTAGTCACGGTCACGGAGTGTAACGATTATAAATCAGATAAAACCTTCAAGTCTATCGAACATCAGCAGGGGTGTAGTGGGGGCGGGAAACCCGTCCACGCGTACCCCCCACACCTTTTTAAGAGCAACCCGACTTGAAGATGTGTATTTTTATTCAGGTTTCCCGTGTGCGCAGCTCCAGGCGTCGCATGAATGGACAAATGACGAGCTATCCCTTGCGGAGCACCATAGCATAATTGTGCAACTACTGATTGCGGCAAGGTTTTGGGTGCGTTCCCATACTTCTCTTTTTAGCACTACACCCATGTATATCAGACACACTCAACATTACCTTGTTCTACTTGAGGAATAAGATCTGCGTCAACTTCATCGGAGACAACACCAGACGCCGGAACTTGTCCCAACGCGAGATCTTTCGCAGGCAAGACCCCGATGTTAACAACTGGCTCTATTTCTTGGCCCTGGGGCACAATTTGCGCCGTGTCGACATGGTCTCCCCCCACTGTGGGCTCCTCGGCGCGCGCGTCGACGTACGGGCTGGTATTAGTGATCGAAGTCGGGAAGATTTCATTCTCGTCGCCTGCGTCGAACTTCAGCTCCATGTCTTCTTCCAGGGCCGCCGCATCCACCTCGTGAGTCGCTAGAGCGAACTCGCTGTCCTTTTCGAGCGTCTGCGACAGCATCAGGTCTTTTGTGACGTCCGCTTCGGTCGATGACGCAAATCGGTTCTGTTCCGGCAAGTTGTTGTCGACGGCTCGAGCTGAAGAAGAAGCCTGAGAGAAGGGCTCGGCTGAAGAGGCGTCTACAAAAGAAGCCGAGCTCTCCTCTGGCTTGTCTGACGAAAGTGAAAGATTCGGGGATTTCCCATCGCTGAGATGGTTGTCGCTTTGCTCTTCGGATGACGTGCTCATGTGAAGAACGATGTCGTGCTCGGCATCCGATGTCGCAGAATCGCCATCGACAGCCGTTGTTGGCAAAGCCAGCCTGTCAGCCTCCACGTCCGCTCTCAGCTTTTGTTCATCGTTGGCCACATCGACGGTCACGCTTGTGAAAGCGATGTTCTGCGACTGATTCTTCTGATCATGCTGCCCAACAGAAAGTTCCTGCTGATCGGCCGGTGCAGACAATGGCTTTTCGGGTGTTTTCGGTTGTTCTTCGGGTAAGATCGGTGGTATCTCGGATGGGGCTGGCTGTTCCCGCAATGTCTTTCGCTGATCTGGAAAAGGTACTTTGTTACCAAAAAAGCAACAAAATCTTTTTTTCCCAAAAAATGTAAATAGCAAATCTGCGATCAGAGACAAAATCGACGAACACTCGTCACCAGTGACAACGAAAAGACAAAAGCATTACAGCGTTACGTGCTCTGACGTAAGTTGAAGCAGTTTAACGCGGCTTAAGTCAAGATTCTTGGTTTCTTTTCACCTTTCCATAGTTCACTTACAATACAATGGCAAATGTGTATGCCGCTAGGAAATTTTAGAGATGAACAGACGGAAGAACTGGTAAAAAATGTGCTGCGACGAAGCAAACATAGCTTTAAAAATCGAGATTAGAGCAGCACTCGTTTGCCACCGATGGCAAGCAACCAGGGTGATATCAACAAGACTTGAACCAAAATTTGTTTCTACTATTGTAGAATATCTTATCACAATCTTTTGAAGCCTCTCACAATACTGTTTTAGCCACTATGTCAAGAATACACCACCAGGGGATATGTCATTTACGGTTCTTACGTTAGACTAAAATACCGCATACCGTCCTGAAATTCTGTTGTACTAAATGTGTACCTACCCACTGCAACATGGCCACGTGCACAAACAAGTACCTTCGTGTACTGAGCGTATACCTGTCATGACAGTTGTCCTTACGCCAGTCAATACGCTACAAAATCATGCTTCAGGCATAGAATTTGCTTAGATTTTACCATGTCCCACGTGCACTGCCATTGACACATTTTCATCGCTAAACAGAAACAGAAAAAAGCACAAAAACCCTCACAAGGAGAAAATACAAAAAGTCTGATATGTGCCAATAGCCATGCCATCATCCCGCCAAGTTCTCACTGATACATCGGGCAACAAGCGCGGCCTTCCCAGAGAAAGGAAGGTTTTACGAGCTAAGTGAGCACCTAATAACCTGCAGTAAATATTATGAATTTGAAGAAACCGTTCCGAGCTTTTGAGCAGCGACAACAAACCAATTGTTTCAAGGTCACCTGTGTCAGCAGCTTGGGTAAGTTCACTGGATGCGACGTTGGGGAAGCTTTCCGAAGTCAAAGTTTTTTTTTCGGTATCTTCGGTGACAGACACTGATTCAACTGCAAGAAAGCAACACATTCCAAACGACTTCTTCACAAACCTTAAATCTAACCTTGCCTTTGCAAAAGTTTTTTAACGTTTGAAAAAGTATTGCAAACCCTAATTTTAACCTTGCCTGTGACGAAATATTGTAACGTTAGAAAAAGTATTGTCAACCTTGAATTTAACCTTGCCTTTGAAAAACTGACGTTTGAACAACAGAAAAGTTAACGAGCTAATGGAGCGTTGAACGAATAAAACAATCCGTCTTGGTTGCCAAACATCAGAAACTCGCGCTGCAGCATAAAACACATGCCTATGCGCACAAAATCACCAAAAACGCTTAGATCAAGTTTGTTCACACTACTGCTCAAGCAAACGCCGTTTGATCAATTACCTTGGCGGCTTGTTTTTTCGGCAACTTCATCTCTGGCAAAAGACGTAGTGACGTAATCAGCGGCATCACCAGTGACGTCGACGTCCGCGTCTTCGTTAGCGGCTTGCACCAGCACGGCGTTGTCACGCAGCACGGAGCTCATTGCGCTTTCACTGCAACGAAAAGTACGCGCGTTCGAGAAGCATCTTGCTTTGGTGCAGACTGCTGCGCATTGTCTGTTAGATACTGCAAGGCAATGGCCGTTCAGATCGGTAAACATATAATTACCGCATCAAACAGGTGAAGTTTAGCGTTGGACTGTGCAGGAATACGTAATATCTGCAAGCAACGCTTATTTTCGGCACGTAATGTCTTGTCCAGCCTACAGTTGAAGGAAGAAGCAGCTGAAAGCCGAGGGAGCTTGTCTGCCTGGTGGCGAGACGAAGGTATCAGCGCCTTTGACGACAAAGACATGACACGGGCACAAAGCTTTCGTTTCATTTTACCCGTCGAGCTTGTACTGCAGTGGCTCTTAACTATTCCAATCGCGGGGACCACTATTCCTAAAGATATTGGCTTGGGAACTCCTCGTTTTCGGTTATGTCATTAGTCCAAGTGGTGGTCGTCGCTGTTTGTGCATCTGAGGGCTAAAAGAAAACACTTTGCCATTCCTTCTGGGGACCCCGTTAAGAACCAATGTCGTAATGCTTATTACCATGGCACACACTTCAACAGTGTTTAGATACAAGCGTTTAAACGTAACTAGCATGTCTATTGTCCGCTCAAGACCATCTCGCACGCCAGTAAAAGCGTTATGATCACACACACAGCATCGTGATCTGACAATGCAACGGTTGCACCGCAAGCACTGCTCACAAAATCTGAGTTTTGAGAATGAAGTATGAGGGTAACAATCAATTTGTCGACAACTAAAAACGGTGGAAATTCAATAATAGACGTGGCAGCTTGAAAATGCAATCGAACCAGAAAAAGTAAAAACTCAAGATGAAGACCAAACAGCATACCCAAACCTCTGAAGCCCAGTACCCCCTTAACGATTACATTGCGTTGGCACGAAGGTTCTGCGATAAATTAATTTCTTTCGCACGACTTAATCCTTTTTCTCTGAAGGGACCGTTTTGCTCACGTCCCGCCGGCGTCTGCAAACATCGTCACGTGACCGCAACGAAAGCTTTTGTGACGAGATAAACACCAGACAGGATGGGGATTCGCAGCTGGTTTGCCGTGATTCACATCATTTCTCATACTTTTGCTACGTTGGCGAATGCCCATGTGTGACCACAGCCCTGTCACTTGTGCCTAAACGGTCGAGCATTACTACCTTTTGACTTACAGTGACAAGGCGACCACCTTAACTGTTTCACATAGCACAGATCTAAAACTATTGGATTCGGTCGAAATAGGTCGGAATTGCAGACACCATACCTCTCGCTTTCTCCGTCCTCAGAGGTCGGGCTCAGACCGAAGAAACGCAGCTTCTTCGGAGTGGCAGTCCTGCAGCAAAAACCCTCAACGGTTGAACATCCGGGATAGTATACTCCGTAGTAACACCGCAGCTCGGAGTTGCTTTCCCCACCAAATAAACTTTTTAACAAGGTCTAACCGAAACACGCAACTACTTTGCTCGCAACTTTCAAACGATGCAAATCTTAAAATTTGATCGAAGGACGTTGTGAGAAGGGTCGGGACAACAATACTACGCGGTCATTGGCAAGCTATGGATGCAAAGCTTGGAGGTTCAAGGCCTGCGGTAAGCAAAAGAACTCAGATCCGCATTTTATAAGAAATCTAAAGAAGTATCTTTGTCTAACACCAACACGATCGTATTCCCACATTCAGTTCACAAGGAAAGTCACACAGGTGGTTGGCGAAGCCGAATGCGGGTCAAGACAGTAGTTCAGCCACCGCCAGCATACTCACTGTTGCGGAGAGGCCTTTGCAGCAAAATCGTCCAGGTCGACGCCTTTGAATTGTTGTTTAACTCGAGGCGTGGGGAAGCTGAACAAGGCGTCCCTGGAACATCCCGGTCACGTGGTTAACAATCAAACGTGGGGATGTTGACAGACGTAAGGGATGATGTCAGTAAAGTCCGCAATCGAAAACCAACGTTGAATTGCTTATATGCAAGTGTTATGAATAATTCTAATATATGAAATAGGTATGAACAAACAAAAACTAAAGATGAACAAACAGACACACTTTTTCAAAGGTTCATCAGTTAGTTGCAGTAAAAATTACAGATTTCAATCTTCTTCGAAGCAAATACTTAAACAATCGATAAAAAAACTACACGTAAAATCATGGTTTTGTCTCACATCATCCATTCGTAAAAACGTGATCAAGTGAACTTCGAACAGATCGAATTTTTGTCACGGATGTGATGTTTTCGTAAAAAAGTAAAACGTCTAAAACACCGGATGGAATTCTAATCACTGTCCAGCAACTACAATATATGCTTCATTGGCGAGTAAACCCACGCTGTCTTAGTATACAACTTAAAATTAATAGAGATGGTCACTTGACAACAAACGTCTCGATTCTCTGCAATCTACGCTTCTACTTCTCCACTTGGTCTTTCGTTAAATAAAGCGCTTGTTTCTCCACACTCAGAACTGAGCAGTTCATACTGTTCACACAAACCTACATGAAAATCTCTCTTCCTGAGGCAGACGAGTCTCCACTTTCTCCGGACAGCAGAGAAGAGAACGAGCTCGAAACGTCTAAGCCTGACAAGCTTTGAACACGAAAACAAAGTAATAGCAAAAGAGAATTTTATTATCACTGCCAGACCTGTGACATTTGCAGGACGGTAGGAATATTGCTGGAGATCGTATTCGACGGATTCGTCGAATCTGGCGATAAGGTGGCGTTTCGAAGAGAAGCTTTAGGTAAATTACGTTTGCAACAAATGGATTTACTGCGAGATGAGGCCCTGTCGTCTCCAGGATCGTTCATTGATTGACTTATATGTCTAGACTCTAGACTAACAGTTTCAACAACGTCAGTAACCTTATCGTGGCGTATCTAATTCGATGAATCTAGTTTCTCCGAGCTTACTGTTTGGCTTACCAGCTGCTGCATCAGTTGTCTGACACGGATCGATCAAGTTACTCTTATTTAACAGCAAAATCAAAAACCTTGTTTCCTTTCCGTTTCTGCCAAGCATACTTGAGCACGTACACGGTGGGCGGTCGTACAGCAAGCATTTACTCTATCAAGCCTGTTGCGCGTGAAGAACAACGGTCTCCCTCGTGGGCCACGTCTCCGCTGGCAAGGCCTCTACCACTTCCATAGGTTGCTCACACGACTGCTTGAAACAGTCATCCTCAGCGGAGGCTAGCCATGGTGTCAGTGCTCAGTCTGATACGAATATGTCATTCGCGTTGCCAGGCGACCTTACGACTGACGAGAGCAACAGCGTCACGGAAAAGCGCGACCCAGCGTTTCGAGTTTTTGGCCCGAATCCCTGACGGGCCCTCAAACCTCCCCGAGCCCGACGTCAACGCACGAAAATCGAAGTCGCGACACAAGGCTCGTTGATTTGCTCGCACGGCAAACATGACGACGAAACACGGTTGCAAAAGCAACAACATGAAACGCTCTTAATGTTCGTTTTCAACAGATCAGTTCCACGAGTCATCATGCACGGAAGCTTCCAGGCGCGCTCGAGAGCTGACTTTTTCCGAAACCGAATTCTCGATCGCGAACAGTCAACAAGAATAACAACGAACCAAGCACCTGATCGTGACAGCGGGCCGCTTCTCCTCAGCGGCGTTCTGTTGCTGGTTGGCGAAGGACAGGTTGTCCGACTCCAAGTCTTGCAAGGTGTTGCTCGAGCACTGGGTCAGCTCGGACAGTGACGGAGATTTTCTCCTGATGAACAGAACCGGGCGGTGACAATGTTAGCAGCAAAACAAGAAGACACAGAGATTTTGTCCTCGCAACCAGAAAAAATAAAATTTATGACAAAAATTGTACGTCAAATATTTTGCAATCCCATGACGGGTTTCTTTCTTGTTCGCATTCTCAAAGATAAATCTGCCGTTTTAACGCAACTGGTGAAAACAATTAATTCTTCTCCAAGAAGCGTAGTTTCACAGCGAAACATTAAACACCAGTAACCGACCTGAGGAGCCTGACTTTGAGAATCGACTGCGGAGTCATCAGGTCCAGGTTCGAACCCTGCGACGTCAAAATGGGAACCTTTCTCTGGACCGGAGGGGTTTGCAGCAGCATCGCAGCGGCGGGGGGTAAGCTGCAACAAGTGAACCAGCAACTTAGGTTTTCAGTTCAGAATGGCTGACTAAGCACAACTGCGCTGGTTCCCACCATCAGGCAAAATCAAACACATTAGCAAAAACAAGCCAATCAGCCATAATGGTAAAAAAATGCGTGCACCGATGACTAACAAAGTGGCGACAAGCGACTCGATCAGTGTTTCCGATGGTCTGTCAGAGACTGCTGAAGGCTTTCTGGTTTCAACTCACATCATGTACTTGAGAACAGAGGCACAAAAAGTTCATAAGCGCGTAGCCTAACAAGCACGCTACTGTCTGGATGCGTGCTCGAGCCAAGTCACGTGATTTTGTTTGCAGCCAATCATGTGATTCATCGCGACACTTCCCATCTGACGTACCTGCTCTCTCTCGATTTCGTGTTGGAGAGTAACGGGGAGGCGCCCGCGACGATGGACGATGAAGCTGTCGCGAGCCGGCTGTACAGTGGGAAGTCAGGGGGGATGCTTAACGAAGATCTGCGCCTTCTGCGTAAAATGAACGAAGAGTTTAAATACCGTGTTTATTCGATTGTAAGCCGCGGCTTATGTTTTTTCTTGATCATTTCGTGCGGCTTACATTAATTTTTAACGCCATTTCGTGCGGCTTTCAACAACCGAATAAATACATTAATAGCGTCTCAGAGCAACTATCGGGCCGCTGCACCTGACCTGCAGCAAGTGCCATCTCATGCGACACACCAAATTCAAACTACGTTTTCACAATACACTACATGTAAGTGAAAATAAAATGAACTGCATGAACCACTGCTTCTCAAATATTTTATCATACTCCCCCCTTACAAACCCGACCACTGTCCATTTCTCCCCAACAAAAACCACAAAAAACGACAATTGCAAAAATTTCACACTACCCAGGGTGAAGAAACAATTGACGATCGTGAACCAAATAGATCCTTTTATAACGTCAGTCACTGCAGTTAAAGCAGCTTGTCTTTACGTACCGTAGACTTTCCAATCTAAACCAACTTCGTTGTGCAGTTTTTTAAGTGCTGAGTAAACAAATAATAAAAACTTGTTTTTTTTTCATCCACAGCATTTCATCCCCAATCCCTCCCTGGAGTTAAATAATCCTCCCTTGATGAGCCTATGGGCGTCAGAGGGATTTTTTCGGGGTGGCAAAGTGGATTTTTCCAGGGGGGGAGGCCAAAAGTGGCAAAAGTTGATTTTATCCACTCGAAACTAAGAAAACGACATTTTTTTACTAATAATTTGAAACGAAATTGCCAAATTTCAAATTCCAGGAATGGGCCTTGGCCCCCCTTCCGACGGCCACGGGTGAGCCAAGTGGCACCCGTTTGAGAACCACTGGGCTGGACATAACGAAGCGACTGGAGCTGAACAAGCGCCTTATCCTGTTCGAACCAGCCAGCTCAAGGGGTGTGCAGAAGGTGGAATCAGCAGAAACACCGCAAACACACAACCTCAGCTGCATGCACAGGTAAGACGTTGCTCACCTCGACAGCGATTTTCGTGCTGACGACGTCACAGTCACGCTGGCCATGTCGCCGGCGAACAGCATGTTCGCTTGGCTGGGAGAAGTGCGCTGGTAGTTGGATCTGAACATCGCGCAACAGCAATTAATATCATCTTATATATCATTCATATACGGCTCAAAAACAGATTTTGCTAAACTTTGTGGTTGGTGAGAGTGGCCGTGACGAGTCACGAAGGCGGGCATTCACCTTTAGCGATGGCCGGGTACCATCAAACGGCGCGACATTGCGCTTAGCAAGTCGTTCAAAACGGCAATGTGATATATGTTCGCAAGAAACTACACCAGTGACCACAGCTGACAGCTGCAGGCATCCGACCTATTTTACACGGAGCTAATAAAGACACGATTTTTTTTCTGCAAAATACCAACAGCCTACTTTTATTCTCAGCCTTGCAACAACGACTTAACGATAAACAGACAGCAACGGGTTTACCAAAAGTCCCATCGCCATGGGGAGGCTTTGGTGGGCTTAGCACCCCCAAACAAAGCTCCGAGCCCCCCCAAATTGAAATATGAAACACTATAAATTGTTAGAATTTTTGTCAAATTTGAATGTCAAGTTCCCCCCCGCACAAACCTAAAGCATCCCATGACGACTTTCCGGCGACGGTTCTGGTTACCAACACGACCTGCTTTTCAAAAACATATCTAAAATGCCCTCCGTTTGGCCTTCTAAAGTTTTATTGAATGCAAGCTACGGTTTTTCAGCATGATTTTGAGTGGCTTACATTCTGTGAGTGGCTGTATTCAAGAAACTACGCCAGTGTGCTGATTTGAGCACCTTGCTAAACATATGCCCTACTTTTAGGTGATGCAAATATGGTAAACCTAGTCAACAGGTACACGAACGACCCAGTCCGAGCCACAGGCATGTGAAAAACAAATACCGCTAGTCAACAAGAAACTGGGACTCACTTCCTTCGAAACGGAGTAGACGAAGGCTTGTCCTCAATGGCTTTGGTTTTGCTGGTAGACATTGAATGGAGCTCGGCGTGCGAAAGTGGAACGTCCGTTCTTCTAGCGTTCAGCATGGCCGACAACGGCTTCACCTCCAACACTGGGAAAAAAAACATGAAAACATTTTGAACTGTTCGCAGTTGTGCCAGTTGACTTGCCTGCAGCCGGAAGGTGCAGCCAATGTACAGACGGACGGTTGGACCATCTACGCGCACGGCCAAGTGCGTTTCCATTCAATGTCTTTGTCGAACCGAGGTCAATAAACTTGTATGCCCAAAGTTCGCATCGATCACCCAACGTGAACAATCGAACATTTTAGCTGAAATATATCCAAACCACCACCCGTGCACTTAAAAAACATCTCTTGTTTCATTAAAAAATGAAAAAAATCCCACGCTACCGCAGACATAGCAGCCACATGCTGAGGTCACTTACTGTATTCGCCGTCGGTAACACGACCTCCCCTGTGAAGAAAATTGCATCGAAACCGCAGTAAATTACTTTTCGCCTTGACCTAGACAGTTTTTCAAAGTGTATCGAACATTGGCTCGTCACTAGGCCAGGGACCGGCAACCTCTGGCTCCGGAGCCGTGTGCTGCTCTTTAGCTCCTCTGAAATCGTTCTCTGGATTTGACAAAACTTGGAATTTAAATTTGCATTTTGCTTATTACTAGAATTAAACTGATAGCAGTTTAGTAGCCTACGCCCCTCACCGGTCATATCCGCTGGAAAATGAAGCAGAAGGGTTCTTTTGTTGAAGAAGGTTATCGACCCCTGGTTTAGGCGATTTTCTCATTTTAACCCCTATCCAAACGCATTGAAAAGTACAACCCATTTTTTGGTCTGCGCTATGCATTGTAGGGCTTCAGGTCCACCAAAAACTTTATAACGCCAAGAAACAACAGCTGAAAACAAATTTGACACGCAAATTTATTTTCTCATTCACCTTCTTTCCGCACAAAAATGCCTTTCCTCAACGGTTTGTCGTTGCCATGGAAAGCGAGTTCACGTTCCGTGTCCGGCAGCACGTTGACGTATCCTTGAATGACCAGCTTCAAGGCTTCACGTTGCAGCTTGCTCGGCTCGTCGTGTTCCGCCTGAAATTCAAACGTAAACAGGCGCTGAGATTTAACTGTTACCCCATTGTATTCATCCTTTCGTTTTTTGTCTTTCCTTCACTTTATGTCTTTTTTCACTTAGTTAACCCCCTACCACCCCCAACTTAAAGAAACGACCCTGTCAATAACCGTAGGTGGGGTAGGTGGGTCGGTTGGGGCTCGACTAAGCCCGCTGTTCTGGACTGGGGGCGGCGCGATTATAGCAGCAGAAGCCAGTCTGAAAATATGTTTTGTTTTCTTCATCACGTGATAAGCGAGAAATACGAACGCCGAACGAAGCTGCTACCGCCACCGACTGACGCTTTGCTTTTTTTTAATTAAAAAAGCAAAAAAATAACTCCAAAAACAACCAATCGATTTTACTATTGATACAATCTTTGAGTCTTTGCAACACAACGCGATATAGTTATTATAACCCGCTCGTCTGCTATAGTAGCGAACTTCTCGATGTCGCCTCACCATCATGTAGGAATGTTTGTTTTGCTGGTAAGACTTGATCGCTTGGGTGAACCTTGAATTTTTCAAATGATATAAGATGAGCAGATTGTGTGAGCTGGCGATTCTTCCCGATTGCAAATATCTTGAAACAAGTTCCTGGAATGCAACGAAAGCGCGATTAGCGCCACTTTTGGCCGTTTCTGCATCTCCTAACGCGCTAGATATTAGTTGACAAGCTGTGGCATAGTATGCAAGAAACTGCCACCGAGTAAATTTTTCAAATCTTGGCTGAAACAGACTTCCTCGGTCTAAAGAGTGCTTATCAACCAGTCGTGTTCATATTAACGCACGAGCAGTTACATTTCTCGCATCTACCTTCCAAAGCAGCACTTACAACTTTCTTGACTTTATTCAAAGCATGACCGGAATCAACACCAATATTTTTGCAGGTCACCAAACAAAATTGAAACCGTTACAATAATGAACAAGATACAAGAAACAATTCTGTCTATGCGACCGAGCCTTTAATGGAATGTTGAAAATGATGGCAGTGAACGTTAAAACCTGAGGAATTCTTACGTCTTCTATCGGCGATATCGGTTGCAATAGCAGCGTGTGAAGGAGGTTGTTTTGATGACAGCAAGAGAAGAGATGGTCGTAAATGTCGTCCTTGACCGCCGACTCTGAACTCCTCCGCGCTTCTTCCAGGGCGTGGCTGTGTAACCTGCCATGGCAATGTCGGTCAGCAATGCTGAAGTAACTAGGGGAACACCACGATTCGAAATAATCGCAAAAAAATATGCCGATATTTTGTTACAGTGACCAGTCTTTACGTTTATTACACAACAAATAGTGCTCAGGTGTGACGTAATTAGTCAAATTTGAAAAACAGTCGAATCTTCGGTTGAAGTTCATTACTTTCGTCACGTGAATGGAGCAGTAACAGTTTCAGGTGGATGTCATATCAAGTGGAGAGATGAAGATGATGCCCTAAGGAAGGCGCTGACTTTTAAGGAGGAAGGTGAGAGAAAACGGGGACGATAACGGAAGACATGGAGAAATCAAGTAGAAGAAAAGATTAGGATTGGGTTGCGGAAGGAAGACGTTCTTGATCGACCAAGATGGAGAAATGAAGTAAAGTTAATCATGTCAGAAACGAGGTAAATCTGGCCACCCCCCTGTTTAATGGGGACAAATCCGGGTCAAACCTGGACTACCATTACAAGACTTTGATCGAAACAAACACATCGTGAGCTTGTACGAATTTGATTGCACACTGCACCTGCAATTAGGCTTTTTTTCAAAAGACAAACATCGATTTTGTGACGCTGATGTATTGGCGCGGTGCCACATGCAAGCAAACGACTTCAACAGAAAAAAAGTTTATCTACTAACGTCAGGCGGTAATTCACGAAACAATAACAAATCGTGAATTGTGCAGCATTGCTATTGCGGCTGTTATTTCTGATGGTCCCAACGCTAGCGACACTTGCAACACTCACCCGGTCTTGGTGTAGATCTCTATCTTCAGTTTGACATCCTCAATGCATTCGCTGGCAGGCTGCTTGTTGAGCAGGTACCTCAGCGCCAGGTCACAATGACCCTGCGTCATGTACGCGAGCAGGATTGTTCGGTGTTGCCATGGCAGCGACGCTGATTCGGTGCTCGGGTCGCAGAACGCTGCGAGCGATTCCTGAAAAGCAAAGGTTCGAGCCGCTGGCTTCAAAGTTTACTACGAGTACAGACAGGTTTCTCAAAAACGTTATAAAGATTTTGCAAGACCGCGGTCCGTGACTCCTTAAAGTGAATTCTGTTTCGGCTGAAAACGAAATCGTAAACGTACGCAGCAAGACGTAAAGCAAGTCTGATAAGGGGCACTGCAGAGATGTGCATTGGACTGGACTTGGATTGGACTGGATCCGGACTCTAACGATTTTTAAGGGTTTGATCCGGACCGGATTTGGACTGAGTTAATAGAAACAAATTGCGGCATTGTTGTGGTTATAAAGCTGTATTTTGTTAATTTTTTGGATTTCATTATGACTTGGAATTCACATTTAAAACATTTTTGGACTATCGTTGGACTTGACTGAGTTTTAAAAATTCACGACTGGATCGTGAAATATGACGGTCCGCTCGTCTCTGATGGGCAGGTGATGTTAGGGCTGTTCGTCGCTTTTGGAAAGCTTCTGATTGGACGCGTGAAGCACTAAACGTACAGACAGCGTTTCAAGCATCCAAAGCCATTACGTGATGATACACAGTAGCGCACAAACGGACAAAAAAAGACAGAAGCAAAATAGCGTTGGAACTTACTGCAAACTCTTTGTGATCGAGCAGCCAGAATGCCTTGATCAGGCTGGTGACGCCGCTAGGAAGCTGGAAGGTTTCCGGGAAGAAGGCAACCGTTCGCAGGATGTCTTGCTTCGACGACGAGTAGCCGGCCCCGCGGTCTTCGTCGTCCTGAACATTAAACATGCAGTGCTAATATTTTCGATATGAATGAACTGCTTGCGCAGGTTACCGCGCGGTCTAAGCAGAGCAGCACAATAAAGTCAGCTTGCTAATGAGTGAACTGTTAAAACCAGCGAACAGAAGAAATGCCAAAACGGAAAACAACTTTGAACCGGTACGTCGCGGCCGGTCTCTAAAAAGTAAGCCATGTTTTCTACAATAGTTACTGCGAACAATATAGCCACGAATATCGAATACATTTTTTCAGAACTGTGCCTGTTTCATAACACTATAATCATCAGGCATAAGAAATTCACAGTGCAGGGTCCTGTCCAACAATTTCAGTATATGTCTCCGTGAAACTTAAAGTCGTAGAATTTTGTGCAAAAATCGGCTATTTTTAAACACACGTGCAAAGTGCTGTTGCTTGGCTCCCGGCCTTCTGACGTAACAGACTGATTTCAGAAATATGAGAAGCGTACATTTTTTATTGCAAAGTAACTTGGCAACAAAACACTGATAATGTTTTTTTTTCTGCTTTTTCCAAAACACCCCCAGTCCTTAGAACCAAGCAAAGCGAATCAACGAAGCGTCAGAACCAGGTCAACTCGCGATACTGTAGCAATGCACCGGTTGGTGCGGGCTAACTCTGGGCGAGCATGACAGAAAGGCGAAAACACAAGACGTCGGAATGATGCATATGCTTCAAGTACCACAACCCACCTCCATGGTTTCGACCAGCGCCAGAACATCGAGCAGAAAATAGGTTGCTATCGCATTCTTGGCAACCTCCTCCATCGTGGAAAGATAATACATGTCCAGCAAGGCCTTCACAATTGTAAAGTTTTGCAGACGTAAGCATCATACACAAAAAAATATGGATCAATACTTCCTGTCAGGTTATGAGCGTAATTTGCGGGGAAAAGTAAGTTGTTTAGCATTAGTACGAAGCATTCCTTGCCTCAGACTTGGCCAATGCGCTCCTAGCAAAACCATACCAGGAGGTTTGTCGAACGTGAAACGGCTGGTGGACACGTTTTAACGTTTACACCAGTGGTTCTTGACCGGAGGGCACGCTTCCCAAGGGGGAGGTCAATAAATTTCCAGGGGAGCGCGAGCCCTACGCACTCTACAACATGAAACGTTGTTAAACGGGAAAGTGATCCGTCTTATTTGCTTATGTGAAGTCTGGGGGACTTGAAACGAAGGACAATCACATAAAGGAGGCGTGGTAGAGAACAAGCATAACAACCATTGATTCCGCATTGATGACAGCACCACACAGATAAAAGCGAAAAACAAGGTGAAACGGAGGCTGTACGGTGTGGATGCAGATGCACTAAGGTGTGGGTTGAAGATGCACTAAGTTTGTGGGTTGGATGCAGATGCACTAAGGTGTGGGTTGAATGACAGAACTTCTAACACACTGGCAAGAACGCCGCGCGTTTACACGAAGTGTAGCGGACACTGTTAGTAGCTGAAGACGAACTTGTACGACGCAAGCAGCAGCCATTACACACCATGACACTTGACGGAGGGTAAAGTTTGTACTGGTCGCTACTCATCTTCTCCCAGCTGCTCTTCAGGTTCTCGCCGGCCTGAGCCACCAGTCCGTCGATCATCAGCAAACTTCCCGGGTCGCGTTCGTCTCTTCATCAAAAATTAAGAAAAATCATTTTCACAGATAATTTCAAAGCGACGCCAAATCGATTTAAAGAAACATAAAAATAACGGAGTGAGTGCGTTGCAGTAAAAACGCAGTACGAGGTCTTTTTGCATTGAAACAAGCAATTCACAAACTCTACTACAATTCTTCTTTGTCAAGGTCACATTTCCCGCGTTTCCAGTGAAAGGGTTTAATAGGCTTATTGCGGTCATATTTAGCATCACATTCACACCTAACATAAAAGAACAAAAGCATACATTTCACCGACTTTCACACATTAACTTGAAATACTAAAAGAAGACTGTCGTCCTACTGTAAATAGGTTGTAATGAAATGCCAAAAGTCTCGTTTGCACGCAAAATCTCCAAACTCATCTCACAATGAATAAGCGAAAATAATATTTCTTCAAGAAATTAGCAAATCATCTTGAACGTGATCCTTCTTTCACGTTGCAGCGACACGTTACGGTAAAAGCGGAAATCGCACAACCAGCACCAAAGTCCACTCACTTGTTCAAACTTTCCAGTTCCTTTCGTCTTTTCTCAAACATGGCTCGCAAGGTCTTCTGCTTGTAAACAAACCGGAAGTCGCCGTAACTTTCCAGGTCCGGGCAACTGTGGCCCTCCAGCTGCTCGGGCAGGAGCCGCGCTTGGACCAACCAGCGCAACATCTTCAAATAAAGAAAACGAAAGTAAAACACAGTTGATCGTTATTTCTGTTTGCACTGACGTCATCGCTCACCTTGATGTAACCGTGGATGAGCTGGATGATGCCAAGTCGCGTTTCGAGCTCGACCTTGCTTTCTTCGGTACTGCTCTGGGTCTCTCGCAGCAGCGCCTGCGAGACAAACCAAGTGGCCACGGACCTTAAAAGCAGCGCGACACCGATCGCCTAGCTGGGACCGCTGAAGGAAAGCTAGAAGCACGAGTCTTGAGCCGGCCAAGCTTTCTGAGGATTCCCTGAAAATTCCGCGACGAATCGCAGCCCTATTAATGGCAGATGCTCGCAACAAAGCCGACTACGTCCAATTAAAAAATCAAGTCTTTATTAGAATCTCAGTTTGTTTCCACTGGCTTCCATTAAGCTAAAGCGCCATTAGACACTTGCTTACGAAAAACTCGTACTGGTATGTTGTTGGTGAACATTATTAAGTGTGCAATTTTGTGTGTTTCCCACTTGCTGGTCACTGGGAACGTAGTAAAACGTAAGGATGCACTTCCTTTGAAGTGCTTGTTATTTGAGAATCCGATGTTTGCTCGCACATGCCGAGCAACAGTGGTGAGCAGAGTCTGTCGATAACAAATTTGCCGCGTATCCGGTTTTTACCCCCAATGTTTCGCTCCACAAAGCGAGAAATGACGGCTAGCGACATACTCGACCAGGGGTATCAAATACGAGGCCTGCGGGCCGTCTGTGGCCCGCGACGCTTTTTGGGAATTTTCAGAAATAGTTTATTCACCGGTGTTTAAAAGTGCTCGGCTAGCGAGTAAACTCCTTTCAAACGAACACAGAGACGGTTAGAAGTGATTCGCCTACAACTCACGATACCTTTCGCAGGTAATACGATGTAGAAACTGTTTCTAATAATGTTCAGTGAAACTGCGTCATAATGCGGCCCTCGGGTTACTTTATTAGTCCTCATTTGGCCCTCGGAGCAATGAGTTTGAGACCCCTGTACTAGACATTGAAGAAAATCCAAGCAGACAGTTGAAAATGTTCACCTGCTTGCTGAAGTAAACCTTTTAAACAAGAGCCAGACAAGCGACAGGTACCTTGAAAATGTCAGCCAAGTCAGCGAGGTCACTCTGATGCTTGGTAACTTGTTCCTGAATAGCCTGATCCAGACTCACACAGGAACAGTCGAAGATCGGGGTACCTGCAACAGGAAGCTAGTTCAGTACTGACATGCGANGAANCTNGCTCAGTACTGAAAAATGCTGAAATCGTTAGAAGAGGGCTTTGCTCGCACATACCATAGTAAAGACTGTATCTGAATGTAGATATTTAAACACGCCTGACGACAGCTTAGTGGATGAAATCAGTGAGCGCACATAAAACTTTTTCTAGCCATCTTGAATATAGCCACTCGATATCCACATGCACCAATAGTTTCGTATACAATATGCTAAGCACAAGTGGCACTTGCAGTCAAACCGCGAAAAATACCATCACTTTACTTCACAGCCAACTACAGAGCAGGACAGTGAATCATTACATTTTACAACCAGTTGCTTTGTTATCAAAGTGAGAAGTTGGTCGCTACATTGTAAGGCAGACAGCAGTTGGAGCACACCAAACAACTGCATGAAGTTATTCCCCATAAGGTGGAGAGGTCACCGACAGTCACAAGCACCAGGCTTTCAGCAAATCAGGAGCATACACGACCACGTGACTGATCGCTGCCGGAAACAGGATGTCGGAATGAGAGCGGGTCAGGACAGGGTCGGGCTTGAAAACATCCGTCGCGCTATGTTCATTCGTAAGAAGCGAGAATCTGGTTCCGATTCTCTGACCTGACCAATCCCGGGCCAATCGTACTATAAACAAACCAAGATGCTTAACAGTTGATGCGCCAAACTTAAATACAACTTCGTTTTTGTGAGGGCCGATTGCAGCTGAACAGGACATCACGCTTCGCCGACACCATCAATTGTCGCGCGCGCAAGCGGTAGAATTTTCAGCAAACACAAAAGTAGCAATGTTCGTACATATCTCGTCGAAGCGCTCCTTGATCAGGGCCACGCTCTTCCAGGCCCAGTCCATGATGAAGCGGAGGGTGCAGCCGGAGCCGGCATGCTTCCCCGATGAAAGGTCGGTGATGACGCGTGAGACGAAACCGAACAGGTTGTGGTTTAAAGCTGCAAGAGCCGAAAAGCGGTAACAGCACGTTTTATAAAAATAACTTGCGACCTTCAAAATTTTAAAAACTGCACATGTCTTTTGACGAACCCAGTGGTTCCCAAAGTTTGGGTCGTGACCCAAACAAGCGTTAAAAAAATGCGTCGCGCCGATGTGATCCAAACCTGGGTTGTGTATATTTTCAACCTTCCTTTTTTCCTCTTTATCTTTCATCATAGACTGAAATACTGCACCAGAAGAGCTGCCACTGAAAACGAACTTAGCAACTTACTGCCAAAAATCATCCATATAATCATCATTTATTTCGTGTTATAATACGCTGCTATAGGCTTGGGTCGCGAGATGTTGACCAAACTCATACTTTGGTCGCGCTCAAAAAAGTTTGGGAACGTCTGGCTTAAGCAGTTAATGTGAATGAAGAAACAGTCTGTTTTTCCGGAATCCTCCAATGGGCTTAGATGTAAATGGATGTGACGGGTGCAGTACACCCTCGCGGAAGCCTTGTTTGGTACGATGTTGTTACAATTGATGTGAATTACAAGATTTTCCCACCTAGTTTCGAAAGCAACAATCTTACCAAAGCTGATTTGACGGCGATTTTTATTCACACAACAATATACTTCTAACGCTTTTAAGAAGTTGCATTTTTGTTGCCAAGCTAACTCCTACAGTTCTAAAATCTAATGGAGTGAACAGATTGCTGAAAAGGAAGCAAAGAAAACGAAGACGGTGAAAAATGTTACATTTGGAAACTGCAGTCGCTCGAGAGAATACAAACATTTATTTACAAAGTGTTAAGTCAATAACTCATGCAGTTAAGAAACTGACCAGCAGTGAGAATCTTCTCTCTTTTCCTTTCAACAGTCAGCGCGGATCCACCCGGCTGATCGATGAGCCCGACCTCGACCATTTTATCGAACAAGTCCGATGGTTCGAGCAAGCACTCCGAACGAGACTCCAGCAAGTAAATTAAGATCTGCAAAGAATTTAATCTTGAACTTACGGAAAATAAACAATAATAACAAGCTTTTTCCGACACATGTTTAAACTGGTAATTTTTCCTTACATTATAATTCCATGCATGCAGGAATCACGAATTCCTTCTTTGTGTGAAGTAAGGAAAAACGTGATGACAGGGAAACTGCGACAGTGAACGGGTTTTCGCCAGTAATCTCAACATCAGTTTCGAACAAATCCAACTTATCAATTACCCGCAACAGTTCGGCGCCAAATGTACACAATCACTGATACCATGACAACACAACAACCTGTTGCTGGATCCCGTGCATTTTGCAGGTGAGCGTAGCTTCGCTGGTGAGGATGTACGTGGTCAGACTCAGGGCGGACGGACGGACAAACTGTTCCGGGATTGGGCGGATTTTTGATCTAAGATGACGTAACGACGATGGCGGAGTAAAAAGAGACTGGCAAGAAAAAGAGAAGCGTTTAAATTGTGCAACTTGTTCTTGAAGCGGAGTCTTCTCTGGAGCGGGAATCGGTTGGACGGGATTGTCGCAAAATACTGTGCTTGTTGATCACACAAAGCAGAACGCCGTACTCACAAAGTTTTAATGCATTTCTTGTACAGGAAGATCCACATCAGGTTAAACAATGAAAGAGCAGCAAAAGTTATGCTAACTTGTAAAAGTTTCGAGATCTAAGGTAACTCAGCCTAATTTTATGAAATAAAACACGATATGCAAAGGAAACAACAAAACTGGACAATTGCTAACCCTGCAACTCGCCACACTCGCAACTTCTTTACATTTCTATCGTACTGAAACGTATACAAGTTTGACTTACGATAATTTGTGGAGAGGCTTCGTCGGACAAGATGGAATCCAACTCCCACAAAGCAAGGTAAGTGAAGTCTTCAGCGGTCCCTCTGCACAAAAGCGTTGGTAAAAAAAGAAGTTAAACGTGCGTATTAGAGCAGCAGCAGCAACAGCTGTTGCGCAGTTGAACTGGGCATGTGTTAAAGCGGGGAGTGAGCAATACGTGTTGCATTCTTATACAGAGGACCCAGGGCAATTCGCTGTAAATTCATTAAAACTTCGATAGAACGACGAAAACACGGGCGAGCGAAAGTGTAAGGACTAAGTTCCTCGTATAAGTCCTCAGAAATTTAAACGCCTCAGAGGTCACTGAAACCTCACTGAGTACGTGAAAAATAAATGCTTGTTTTCACTTAACAAATATTCGCCATGAAGGCAATGAACGTTTGTTTTAGTTCATGGAAAAGGGTGGGAAAAGGTGCGAATTAAATGAAAAATGCAATATTTTCCAAACGAGCACTCACACTTACATAACAAATAACGGTGAAGTAAAAAAACGTGGAAACAAACCGTTTTCACCAAACTGTGAAAAGCTACTTTGAAGTAAGGCAGGAAATGCGGACTCTGCAAGAGACAGTAACTTGAATAGACCATAGCTGCTGACCGCACTTTGCGTACAAGCATTACCACGCTAAGGTAACTTTACTAACTCAAAAACGGGATCAATCGGTTACAAAATCTTCAGCACCGAATTCCACGAAAGCTGACAGAGCTCGTTTTTCGAAACTCGCGTGGCTACGGCTGCAGCCAAAGTACAGAACTGCTCACCTGTAACACGTAGGCATGTGCGCGACGTACCAGCTGTTGATGTCAAACACTAACACCTGGGTAGTCACGCTGCTGCCCGACGACGTTTCCCAACCGATAACAAACAGACTGCTGTATGGGGTCGAACAATATTCTCGGTCGAATTCATTGAATTGTTGCGTCGACGCCGATTGTTCTGTAACAAAAACTTTTCACCTTTTTTCGACTGAAAGTGAGCTAATCCAAAAGTAAAACAGCGTGTTCCCCAATAAATCAGCAGCCTTTGAAAGAACCGTTGCTCGCTAGTGGTAGTAAGCAATCGTTTCCCCAACTGCCGAANCGTGACAGCTATATGCTGCTGACTCGGAAAAAGAATGAAGTCACAAACGTTCAAGAGTGATAAATGATCAAAATAAAACTAGACGATGTGAGTAAATTTATTGACAGTTGACAAGCTAGAACCCCNTAACTTTAAATAAGTTGTAAAAGACGTTCAAAAACTATCTATGTTGTGTAGCGTGTAACGGCTCGCTCCCCACTAGACATTTATTTACGCTCCTCCCCCGCCCCCGGTTAAGAACCACTGAACTGGATGAAAGTTGGCAGCATTGAACAGTCTGATGAAATCCGTTATTGCAACCACAACAAGAACTAAAATCAGGGAGGTAATCTAGTGAGGGTATTCCTTTTCATCAGTTATTTGTACAGTACCATTCACTGTAGGTCTGAAATATTTTAGTGCCAATATCAAGAAAGAGCAAACACTTGCACACAACATTTTTCACAGCAAAAAAACACACACGCATTTATTACAATTTATAAAATGGTTTTCATTAAAATAAACAATTCTTGGGTGTTGCCAAGAAAAGTATCAATTGGGGTTTTTTAACCAGTTTCTCAGGAGGTCGTTGATGATATACTTATGTCTCAATCCGCAACTCATTCCCACATTGCAACATGCTCTAACTGGACAACCCTTCATTCCGTGGATCAAAAATGCGTTTCATGATTTCCATAAAACACCAATAAAAACGTTCACCTCCGAGAATTTTTGTTCTGAGACAAGCGAATTAAAATGACATCATTAAACCCATACCTTCCTAACAAGAGGCAAGCATAACAACCCACAGAGATCGACTCAATGAAGCAGCGCTGATAATAACGTCACATCAGACCCCATAAGGATACATTCGCAAATTTACCAGTAAACAAAGGTTCCCCACCTATCACTCCGCATTGCAGCAGTCTGGCTTTGCTCGGTGCGGACTGCAATCCCAAACTGGCATCCAGTATTAACTCATATTGCACGCTGCAGCTTTCCAGGCCTCGGTACGCCGACAGGAGCTTGCCGAAGTCCGTTGTAATCTCTTTCTTGTGATAAACCAACTGAAACATGGTCGACGCCAGCGTTGACTCGCCGCTGCGAAAACGGGAACAAAGCACTTTATAACGTCATTATGAGGCATTCTTCAAGCTCCTGGACGCAAAAAATATGGCACCGTATGAGTACAGTCGAAAAATATGCACAAGACTTAAAGATTTCGCAACCATAGAGCAACTTGCAAAAGTGATTAGCAGTTGAAAACTTAGCAGTGGCACATGACGATGTTGCAAGCCTGTAAGGGATTTCGCCCCTTTTGCGTTTCATATTAAACCGATTAACTTTCTAAGCATGTTGTGGCCCGCGAAGCCAATGTCACGTGAAGTTAGCAACTAAAACAGAAGTAAATGAGTCATTTGCTGCTTTCATTCTGAAAACGCATCGCCAACGTTGCACCAGCGGGCATTTGCAGCCAGTTTCGACGCACTTACGAAACGCTCTTCGCCGAAGGGTGTGAATTTTACTAACGCACTGCTTTTGAATGCAACGCACCGACGGTACGAATCCCTCAAATGGCACAACTGATGATGAAACAGCAGGGTTGCGTGGCAGTAGCACATCATATTTCGTCGCGGCACATACCTCGACTCGTCAACATGTGGCGACGAACGGACTAGCCATAAATAGCAGCAATTTCTGGGGTCGTTCTCCGGTTCTTGAAAAGCGAAAGCGACCACCGGATCGACAGTATTTTGAATGTCGCTGCTGAACCTGCGAGAATCGACACGATGCGCTCATCGTTTGGCAGTGGGAATGCAGATTAGAAATCACGTTTTTCTAACCGGAGGGTAAGGGGTACACACAAGTCATGGTCTAAAGTGGGGTGGGGAACCTATTTGCTATCACGGGCCGCATAAATGGTGAATTATTATCGCTGTCGGGCCGCACAAACAATCGATTCAATCAAAAAACTCAACCTTTATCTAACTATGAGGGATAAGGGATTCTCTTGACATACTATCTAATTCCAAGTATCTGCTTGTCACGGAGCTTCATTTTGACACGATTCCGTCCTCTAAATTGGTAACGAAAATTCTGATGCGGGCCATATCAAACGATCACGCTGGCCGCAGGCTCCCCACCCCATGATCTATACCGGAAACACACATTTACTGACAAGCGAATTGCCATGCTGGATCGTTTACGTACTGTTGGTTGAAATAGACCTAGCGCGCTTTGTCAGAAGGCAAAAACTGAACTCAGAAATGCTCATGAAACGCACAATGAGACTACGAAAATACCCAGAACCAAATGTGACCGCGGTCTAACAACGCAACCTTCCCAGCATGAAAACAAAAGTTGGACGCGAATGAAATCCAAACCAGAGACAACGTTCGCCGCTTCAGGCGTTGAGCCGCTGTGAAACGTTCAATTAAACAATGAAGTTAAGAGCTTTCAAAAAGGGATGGACATTGCACCGTAACAGAATTTATTGAAATACAAGCAACTCATAAATTGTAATGCGAAAATGGGTGATAACTAGGGCAACCAAACGTCAATTGAAGTCAATTTTTCTGCTGTTTATAAAGTTTATGAAACGTCCACAAACCAAATTAAGCTCATACCATCAGGGAATCCCAAGTTATTAGGTCAAAAAAACGTCAAAATTTATCGTTAGGTCAAAATTTTCTTGCAGCAGTTGTTTTCTCTTTATGGATATTTTATTTAAACTTCAACAACAGATAGTGATATGCTTTTGCAAGTTTAGTAGCAATTCTGTAATAATAATGGGCTTGTTGCGATTTCTGACGTAATAATGTTGTTTTGCCCACAACTGGATAATTGAATATTACGTAGGATAGGCGTGGTAGGCGAGAAATGTGGTCTTACAGTACTTGTTTTGGTAAATGCTCAATCCATTATGCATATAGTGTTTCAGCTTTGATGTTCTCAGGTTTGACTCTACTGTAGTTATTAATGTACTGTACTTATCAATATACCATCCGCGAAGTTAAACACCCAATTTTTTTTTATTTCGAAGCAGAGTGCATAAATATGCTTCTGGGTTAAACTCAACACCTAAGTCTGAATTATTTTGCAGTTGTAAATACAGAAAATTTATAGGTAAATATAAAGTCAAAATATGTAAATTATAAAGTCAAAATTATATGTTTTTAGGTCAAAAAATTTGGTTGCCCTAGTGATAACCACGCGCCAACCTCTGCTCATGCACCGCATTGTGATGTCACGGGCGATTTCCGCAAATTCCGATACATTCAAGTTCATGTCGTGAACTTAAAACATGACTGCCTCCTGTATATTCTACTTAGAAAGACCAAGAAAAAATTGCGCTCAGCTTTGTTTGAAGATTTAAAAATGCTGATTTTGAAATTTACATTTCGGTTGGAGAACTATAGTTAAAATAAACGAAGACTATTCAACTCGCTAAAAAATTGGCTCAACGGAGAAAATTATCAGTTTTCAAGCGAATTTGGTGACCTAATGGAATAAAACACCGCTTTGGATTAGCGTTCTGAAAGTCATTTGGCAGTAACGAAAAATGTGATTAATTAGCAACTTGAAGACTACTTGAGGATTCGCTATCAAGCCTCCAACTGCAGTCTGGTTGACTCGTAGCAACAAAAAACACATAAAAGAACAAAAATAAGTTGACTTCGCGTTGGAAAGCACAACCGGCATGCGGGGTATCACTCACGTTAGACTGAGATCAGTCAAGTCGAAAATCTGAAATTGCCCGAAGGAATAGCCGACGAACAAAGACATCGAGCGCCGTTCAAAGAGGAGAGAAAGAACAGCGACGTCTTGGTCTTCCAAGCTTTCGATGATTTGATCTTCTGGGGTCGTGTAGTGGAATAAGCCGCCTTCATGGCACGAATCTGAGCATTGTGCAAGATCAGGTATAAAGGAAAGCCGACACACTTGGAAACGAGTCGTCATTTATGGTTTGCAAATAATCAAGACGGACATTTGGCTCAAACTTGAATCATTTTCCACCAAAAATGTGGTCATATTCGTAACAACACCAGCACGTTAATTTCGGTGAAATCGGGGACATATTTTGCTACTTCGCAAGAGCCATAAAACTAAATGCACAAACAACAACCCGGACATAAATTTTCAAAACAGGGTTGTTTAAAAAAAAAGATAGTGCAACGTTTGTGAATCGATGCAAGACAAGATGGCCCACTCACACTTGAGCAGCTGGGTCACCCTATTGATTGCACAAAAGAAACCGCGTTGTTTAGTACGAACAAAGTTGAACTGGCATCCAGGCACGAACTGCATTGGGACAACCGAAGAAAGATAACTTCACAAAATCGAAATCATTTTACATTACCCAACAGCTCAAAAGCTACATGCGCTGATTGCACGTGCATGGCTTGTCGCATATGCGGCACATCGCGCACGGCGGTCGGGATCGCTTGCAGCTTCGCCGGTGCGCACTGGCTCGAGTCAGCTTGATCATCCAACCTGGCGTTCGTCAGCGACACATAGAAACGTTTAAGCTGCTGTCCGCATAGCAAGCTACGAACAAAGGCTAAGGATAAAAAAAAGTTACCTCATGTCAAGAAGATACAAATGACCCTCCTCCGTACCGACTGCGACAACACCGAAAAACCATCTCAGTTTTTGACAAAATGACTTGGACAATACAGTCGCACCCCCTCGTGTGAGGATTTCCTCCATACACGTGACCTGCAGGTACAACAAAAGCAAACGCACTTTTGATAAGCAAACAAGCAATATAATTTGAGAAATTTCAACACATATATATTGAAAATATTCAATTAAAAGGTACAAACAAAGAGAGATGGGCGGCGATTGCACAAAAATACGACTTCACTACCGGACGGAGGGTCACAAACCAATGCACGAAATTCTTTGGCTTCTCAGTGGAAATTCAGAATTAAGAACTACCAAGTTTATGTCTTTGTAAACAATTTTTGGCACACTTGATCAATGGTTTTCATGTGTGCGATCAAACAAAATATTATTTTTCATTCTTCGAAGTATCAATAATTCAGTTACATTTTTGTGAAATGGATACAAGTTTTTGCAACTATGAATTCTCTGTGGACCACTGTGGTCGTCCATCTGGATCACATCAACAACCGCTGGATTAGATGACCTAGTACAATGATATTTTCAAATCTTTGTAATTTTATCTTTGCACTATGGGCAACTCACTCCATAAGGTATTTCAACAGCTTTCACAACTTTGTTCGAGTTTGGATTGAGAACATACACCAAGCCTTTTCCTTCTTCAGTCTTCAAACCAACAAGCAGTAGGTCTCCGAATTTCTAAGAAGTACGAGTGTTTTTAAAATCTGCACACAAACACTTTCAATAACAGGTACACTACACAGCAAAAATGTTGTTTTTATGAAAAACAAAAATTGCATAGAGAGACTTACCACTTTTCCAAGCCAAGCTTTGAAAATTTCTTGATTTCAATAAGGGTGATTATTTTTGAGATTATGTTCGTTCAAAGCAGTCTTTCAAACTACAGTATTACACACTTTTTGAACATGATCATAAAAATGACAGTTTTTTCTAGGTGAAAAATATGCAGTACACACAAAACATTCCTTTCAAAAACCAAAATTTTTTCAAATGCACAAAATATAATATGCCAAGAAAAAAGCTTTTGGTTCTGCCAGCAACAAAACCTCAGAATGAAGCCACCAGAAACCTGGCCAATAACCAGGCATAAAAACCATGCAGCCAACATGGTTCACCTGCACTTTGTTTGGAGCTAGCCAAGATCACTGGGAGACATAAAATATTTCAAACCTACAATTGCTATTGCAGCAATGTACATGAGAGGAACTAAGAGTTTATGTTGAATAGCCTTGAGAAGGAATGATGTAATATAAACAAATTTATCTTCAGCAGGGCAATGCTGTTGCTGGCCAAATGAGTTTTTGAAAAAGCAATCAAAGGTTAGTGATGTTTACACTAAACTGAAAACAATGTGCTTTTACTACAGAAATAAAAAAAATCTCAAATTACCTTGCAACAGGTAACTTTGACAGAGATTGATCCATGAGCATGAGAAAAACAATGGGAACAAGAAGTTTTCTTCTTCCCTTGGCTGAGAACTTTCAAGCAAGAACCACTTGCTAACCAACAGTACTTTCCTGTCAAAATCAAGTTGTCATTTGCAGAGAAAACAGTAAAATAAAAATTACAAATGCCACTTTCAAAATAAGCATTGAAAGAGAAGCATCAAGATGGCCCTTGCATTTAAAGCATGATAAAACAACCCAACTTAATAAATCAACAAGCATGCTAGTTACTGTTAGTGCAGTTAACACTAGAATGTGTATGTATACCGTTTTGTACTAAATTGGCTAAATTTTAGTGTCTGAAATGTAAGAATTTTGCTAAAAACTGAGCTTGGATGACTTGGAAATAGTGCAGTTATAAACGTCTTCCTAAGCCTGCATCTACAAGATTTTTAAGGTTTGTGTATTACTTCACAAGAGAGAGAATGTGAGTAGGCTTTTAGTTCACATGCAAACAAATACACAAATGTCTCATGTCCTTGTATAACATACAGGCAGACACAGTAAATGACTTGATTTGAATAGATCAGTAGATTCAGTATTTGTTATCCACCAGCTTTGTACAGCTCTTATCAAGAAAGTTGTGAAACTCTTCAGATACTAAACTAGTTTGCAAACTTTCATAGTAAGTAAGAGTTTGTTTGATGTTTTCTGACAATACAAGACTCCCATGCCATTGACACTTCAGATTGTAAAATATTGTAAAATAAATACTTGCAACTATAGACATGCCACTGGAATAAAACTTTTCACTTCATGGCAAAATAGAAGACAAAGGTTTCAGTAAATATTCAAGGAAACATACAGTTTGATGATAGGAGTTTACATAATGTATGCAGATGACTGTACACTGAATTTCAATAAATGAAAATATTGCAAGGAGTGTGGCCGAGCAGGACCAAAAACATTGTCCTCCCAGTCCCATAATGAAAAGTGATAGTGCGATACATAGCCTCTCCTGTATTGATTGCCACATGACTGTGCTTGCAGTAGAATCAGTGCTAGGACTCTCCAACACAAATGTGCTCACAACAATGCCTTCCCATGGTACCCCTGATATCGCAAAAGTTGCTGTGTAAATGACGCACCCAGTTTGTCCAATGGCATGATTTAAGCAGCTATTACTAGGAAATGTGCAATTAATCACGCATCAGTCAGTGCACATGTGATTAAGGACTCCATTCAAAATGTTAGAAAGTCTCCCCATTAGCTACTCACAACCAGAGGCCCCACTTTGCTATACATCTCAGAAAACCAGTGGTGACAGCACAGAGTGCCTCCACTTTGGGAGATTGAAAGGCATGAGTAAATGGCAATCTAGCTATAAACCAGTAATCAGAAACTGGAACATCACATCACTCATATGAAATAAGCATGCACTGGTCAAGGAAGCTAAATGATATTTTCCTAGATGTTGTTTGCATCTCTTTGATCTAAGCATTGTGGCTCTTACACTATAGAGCTGGACAATGAGTGTCTCTTCTACTCTGGCATTTAGCCAGCAAGGTTTGCCCAGGCTCGGGTGGGGATATTTGTAAACCATCAGCTTACAAAGGATTGTTGATGAATGGATCCCACTAAGACAAAGGGTGCGCATGTTGAAGTTCTTAGACTGCCCCTGCATTTGATACATACCGTATATACTTGTGTATAAATTGATCTTATGTATAAGTTGTGTATTTTAAGACCAAAAATTGTGTCATTTTAAGTATTACCTGTGTGTAAGTCAACTGTAAATTCCATGCACAGTCACTGTAGGAAACAGCATATCGTTGTCCCCTTTTTATTTGTGTAAACAGCAAAATCACCAAAGTGTATCAATGGTGTGGTCATTTTTACACTTTCATTTCTTTTTTTAATTTGACCATCATCATGAAAGCTGCTTGTTGTGCTTAGGAAGTACCATACACCAGATTTTCATAAACCAACCGATTTCTGTCCAAAGTTCACTACAGCTGTTCGTGTTGTTCATTTTTACATTGTATGTGACTCTTCAGCAACATCTCCATAAACATTACCTCTGTATAAGTCGACCCCAAATATATTACCTTAAGTCTCCTAAAAACTCGACTTATACACAAGTATATACGGCAGGGGTAGCAACCTTTTGGTAAATGCGTGCCAAATTAAGGTTCCACATCATTCAGTGTGCCAACCACATCTGTATTTTGTATAAGTCAAGGTCAATAATACTTCGTTTGAATCAAAACAAAATTGATATGTAAAACATGGAACTTCTGCGTGCCACTAGGAATTGCTTGGCGTGCCAAGTATGGCACGCGTGCCGTAGGTTGCCAACCCCTGATATACAGCTATACAGCACAAATTTAAGTGCACTGTGAGCAGAATTCATGGAAGAAAACGGTGATGCCCTACGAAGTGTTAAAACTAACAAATCCACAATCGTTTTGGAAGACTTCAATGTACACATTGGGAACAACTTTGAGGTATGGAAGAGTGTGATTGCCTGACATAGTGATGCTGATGTGAATAACAACAGAAGGCTTCTGCTGCAACAGTGCTTCAGGAATGCACTCTGCATAATGAACTTTCTTCCAACACAGAGATGTACACAAGTACACCTGGTGAAGAGGTTCTTTGGTCAACTTCCACTCATTGATCAAGAATCACTTCACTGTGATGAAGAACCATGCAACACCAGTATCAAATTTCAAAATCCAAGAGGGGCTAAGGACCCCTTTCAAAGCCCATGATTGCAGATATATATCAACGGAATTATGCCAGTATGATACATTGGGAGCATTGTCATATTGGCTGATACATATTGGTATGCTGATGCATTGGGCAAGCTCTACTTAGAATGATGGCCAAACAGACATGTGGAAGCAGGCTAGGCTCAGTGTGTGAAAGTAAAACAGAAGCAAGTCAAAAAAAATAAAATTATCTAAGGTAGTTGTAATTCACAAAAATAAACATAATGCAGCCAGCAACAGTGAAAAAGTTGTGCACCTGTGGTCTATGTCAGGGCTTCTCAAACTTTTTTGTTCTGTGGCCCCATTTTTAACACTTTGAGAACCGGGGTACGATATATTCGTACTTTGATTTCAGCCTAAAACCAGCAATTTCAGTTGCCTTACCAACTANCCT
>JGI24159J19872_10000618_pt1 | contig 33437 bp, 24 predicted proteins | sample Ectturendosymbi4_FD_19872 | JGI IMG/M metagenome (IMG submission 19872) | reverse complement strand
CGATAGAAATTTATGAAACTTTCGAGGGGCGCCCGACGAGACAACCTGTTTTGCAGGTTTTTTTCGGTGTCCCAGCGCCTTAATTTTATTTTTGCATAAAATTGTTTAATGTTTGTGCCAATAAACTCTCTCTCTCTCTTCTGTTCTTTTGTTTTTAAACACCTGCTCCTTTCTTGTAGTAAAGCCAATAAAAGTTATCAGCCAAATAGCTGGGCTGATGTGAGTTTCTAAAACTGTGCATTAGAATTATGTAGAAAGTGTTTCACCTCCTTGTACTGAATAGTAAATTAAGGAGCGTTTTTGATCGAACTCCTTAAAAATTTTAGCAGTGTTTAGTGCAAAATCAAATTTCTTGTACTGTAATTTCGCTCCCAACGTTTTTGGCTATTTAAGTTGTACAGGATCATTCGTGTAAAACGCAAACTTTTTTCAAAAATTGTCCACAAACTTAGCTTCCTGTCGACTTCGCTTCCGCACTTGCTGATTAATGCTTTGGCTGAAAATTGTGCTGTCGTGTGCTTTTTGAAGGTATGAAACCTGAGAGGCAGTGCATCTCTACTTCGCACTGGACCGTATACCATCATGCTTGCATTTCGGAAATTGGCTCCGTTTGTCCAAAGCCTGCAATGGTGTGAAAAGGAAGTAAAGCGGCAGCTTGTGTCACTGAAATCCATTGTGAACGTGTTTAGGCCTAAAGCAACTCAACAGTCGCAATCTCCTGGATGGATCAAGTAAACCAAGGGTAAATCAAGGAGAAAAGCATCAACAACTCACCGAGCTAAAACGAGAAGACTTAAATGTTTTCTGGCTTCCAAGTTTTCAACGCAAATGTCATTCTTAGAGAGAAAAAAAACTCAGTTTAGTAGCAATGTTTTCCTGAGAAGATAATATGACATTTGCAATTCCAAGCATGGAGGCTGAACGCATGAGCAAACTACCGTTGGTCGAAGGTAATTGTTTATCTTCTCTTTCCTGAAAGTATTCCGCTCTCATTTGTAGAGCCAAGGTTGCACTGAGCAAAAGCTAACAGGAAAAGATACCGCGATAACTTGAGTTGGCAAGATTTGTTTAGATCGATGGCGATGATAACGTTCACTGCTCCCGGCAATCTGGACCAAGAGATTTTTCCCACGATCGTATGCTGGATTCGTGTGTGCAAGTGGGCAGGTCGGCCGTACCTACGCATATGGCATGGTGCCGATAAGCCAATGCGTGGTGCCGATAAGCTAACCTGATGCCATGTCTGGATGTGTACAGCCAGATCTGCAATATACAACGTGACGCACGCAGAGAATTACTTGGGATATCACTTGCAAAAATTTAAGGCAACCTAAAGTAGGCCATATTTTATATGTTTTACCGTTAGCTGCGAGATCGCTTGTGAGTGACCTGTACGCCCGATTCCGTTGTGCAAGCAAAACTTTTCAAAGCACATAAGCATACATGCTCATATTTCAACCACTAATCATCTTAAAGATATGTTTGCATTAGTTCAGAGCACACTAGCGCGAAATAGATTACCTTGGTCATATGATAGTGAACATTTGCAACGCATTTTCACAGATTACATTTGTATTTAAAAAGATTTTCGTTATTCTTGTGTGATTCTCCTTAGCGTGACGTTCCATGAGTTGATTGCTTGCAACCAACCGCCAATTTCCTAGGTTTGCAATGAAAAGTCGTCCATCAACCCTTTCTCTGTGAGAACAGTATTTTAACATAAACCATTGAGCACCGGTGTCGAAAACTCGGAGAAACAGCTTGTCAAACTTTCTCGTGCACTCACACGAAGTTCTAAAAACGCTCTTAATTATGGATCGATTTTCTGCTTTTAGCGTGATTGGCATGTTTGCTCTACACTATCTTCAACAAAAAGTGTGGCACAATTTTTAACGTTTTTCTGCAAAATGAACGGGTTGAATCTAGTTTTGGAAAATATTTAAATAACGTGCAGCACTTGACTAGAGACTAGAACTGTCCAAAGCGAAACTTTTAACGTGGTGCTAACTTTCTTATGCACTGACAGAAAATATCGGAAGTCAAAATAAAAACTTGTTATAAATTTGCTTTAAGCAAAAGATGCGTTTAAAACTGCATTTACTTCCTCCCCGGAGGAAGTTAGTTATGTAAGAAATTCTTCTACCCTCAAGGCCTTCAGCCATTGTGAATGAGTTTCCAAAAGCAGGAAGAATTATGACTGGTCCTTTCAATGGCAAACGAGAGTGCGAATCGACTATAACATACCTGTTGGTGGTGTGAAATGAAACAAAGTAAAAAATAACACGTTAATTGAATCGTGTCGCTTTACCCGTGGCATATGCCCCGTAAAGTTGAAAAGGGACTTAATTTGTTTGACTTCGTATCTCCTTCAGCTCCAAAAATATTTGTTCTACGTCCTTCAAGGTCGCAAATTCTGTAAGTCCAACCGAGCAAAATTTTAACTGTTACGGAAACATTTGGGCATGTACTGCAGACTGAAAAATGAAATTCATCCTTCTCTACAACCTGCGGACACCGCTTTTCGGCCAGCTTTAACGTGCAGGAGATTTTTAAAATGTTCGCTAAAGCAAAACGTTTCAAACCAAACTAAAAAAATATAAAAAAGTTTAAACCAGAATCAATCTCACACCTTTTCAAAATGTTACCACTCCATATCAATTCAGCGATAGGTCTTCCTAAGGTTTCACAAACATTCAACGTATTCCTGGCGTAATCTTACAATGTTCTTTCATTTGAACAAAGTGGATTCAGAAAACGAAAACCATAAAGAGTTTAGCATGTTTTATATGAATCCAAATCTATGGCAGCCCAAACCTTTATTTTTCTTTATTGATACGCAACACGTTTCGACTGAACAAAACAACCGAAGCTGTGAATGTAGTTTTCGATATAAATCTTTATTGGTAAAAATAAAGAGAAGACGAAAAGACTAAGTTCGCGCAGAATGAAATGTGTTCTTTTTGATAGAAAAATCAGACCTTGACGTCACAGCCAACTCGGTCGAATTCCAATGAACCGCCTTTAATACGCTGACATTTTTGTAATACGATTCTTCCGCATCCTGCCCGTCATGCTTTCTTTATTGTCATCAACTACTATCATTTTTCCTTCTTCGATTACTGTCATTCTTTCTCAGCTCTGTGCATAGAACACCTCATGTTGTGTTAAGCAAAAATAGAGGCATGTCCATTTGATGGTTAATGTGGAAAACACTGTAGCTTGCCAAAATACCTTACAGTATTAAAAACTCGCCAACTTCGGCAAAGTTTTCAAGTCCAAACACTTCCTGCTTTCTCCAAGGAAATGATCACAAAAATGATTGGAATATTTTTCGTGGAAAAGTGAATATCCCGATTTTACGAATAATATGGGTAGTAACGTTGCATGGAAGTTCAGCAATGTTTTCTTCGCATGTATGTTCTGCATTGGACAGCATGATAAAGCTGTAATTCAATATTTTATTTAGACACCCAACAGATCTTCATCATTGGAGGTAGTACGAAAAGTTTTCAGTGCTTGGTACAGTCCAAGACTGTATGTGGTTTTCAAAAATTGGAATTGATATTTTGTTTGTAGAGGACTATCGCATGGTTAAAGATCTACGGAGCAAGATGATGCAGCGTTTTTTGAAATAAATTTTAGTGCATAACAGAACCGCAACTGTTTTCCTGTGAATTTTTTAAAATTTTCTATCACTTCAGAGGATATTAGCATAGCGTTCGACCGTAATATCACTTCAGAGGATATTAGCAGAGCACAAACGTCTTTCAAGAAAAAATTGTTAAGTTTCCTACAAATAGTTTGGCACCGTAAACAACCATACTTCACCGGTAATCCCTTTCTGTGAGCCAAAGGTGCTGAAACTTTATCAAAACAGGCTGTCGACGTGTCACACCGTTCGAAGCTTGTTTACTGATAAAGCTCGTCCAAGCGGGCTTCAGAAGATTAAAATCGGTTTAGTCTGAGACAAATCTCACATCTTGCGATTGGTGTTCTCACGGTTGATGGCATGCTTGTTCGGTGTAAAATGGCAGACCAGCTGCTCTGCAAGCTGATCACCAAGCCACATCTACACTTTCCACATCGACATAGGCGTAGCCAGGGGGGGGCAAAGGAGCCATGCCCCCCGAAAATTTTTAGAAAATATAGTCATTTTGTGCTTTGAGAGGCGTTTTTCTAAACAAAATAGTGTTATTCGCCTAAAATCAAACATTTTGGTCCCCCTCAAAATTTTTGGCCTTCCTCCAATTTTTGGTCTGGCTATGCCACTGCACATGGACACAGGAAAACACATTCATGTTGACGGTCGCATTGGCCTGAGGTCCTATAAGCGCTGGTCTTTGGGTTTACTGTATTTCGACTTCCCCAAACACTGTTTATAGTTGCTCTTTGGAAAAAATGAACTTAGATATCGTTCACAAACCCAAAACGAAACATTTTTTTTCAATTTCCGCTAGCGGACTTGTTGAATCCGCAGATGGTTTCAACAGCTTTCTAGCTCAATCGGCTGGCGAGTTATAGCATTGCTAACCCTGCACCAAAATTTTGGCGATCGCGGGACTTAAGGGTTAAAGCATTAACACATTATGATGCCAGTACAGTACGGTTGTCAAATTTTGACAGCAAAATAATAAAAAATAGCAAACCTTTTTGATTTTAAACCAAACCTGATAATATGTTTAGAGACCTACCTTAAAACTATCGGCTGTTGAGAAAAAAGGATTTTTTTACCAGAGATGAGACGGCTACAGTCAATGACTCCTCTTGCAGCGGACTGGTGTTGCATTTTACGCCTCAGTAAGCCCGGCTTTGACAGTTATGCATCAGAATTTTTCATACACTTTTCGTGAAATCATCAAACTTGACTTGCTTTTTTTCAGTGGCGGGTTCCTACGCAGCACATCAATAAATCCTGGCAACGAAACAGGTCTTTTCTAGAGTGATTTATCCATGAGCTCTAAATCCGTGACCTGCACTTTAATTTTTGAGTGTTCCGGAAAAAACAGTCTGCAGCAATCTTTTTCTCACCTGTTTAATTCGATGAGTTAAGGTGTTTTTTTTCTCAGGGAGCAGGCTACTCTCAATGTGGTGGTTAGAATTCCAAAACAAAACTTTTGGAAAAGTTGTTAGAGGACTGTAAACAGTTTTTCAGTGCCACAGACAAAAATAGAAAATGCTCTATTAAGGCGCGTAGTGTTGTTCAAACAATCTGAGAACTATTTTGTTGAAACTTTTTTTAATGACCGCCAACGAGTCGCAATTTTGGTGTCACACTGAAAAGCAAGGAACACTTCATTTTGCAATGATGTTGGGGGTAACAATTTCATTTGACAAACAATAAAAAAAGCTGAAATCCGCCGAACATTCTGACAATGACGATGGATTTTATGCATCATCAAATGACTTGAGCTAAAATTGTTTCCTAAAGTAAGGCCGGTTGAGCAAATAAAGTCTTACAAATCTTTGTACAGTACTGGCAAGTTTGTTGCTCCGAAATGTTTAGTTGTGGCAGGCACATAGGCTGCATCGTCTGAGCTTTCACGAACAACGACTCAAAAGTGCAGCTTTATCTTCGGCTTAACCAGGGTTGTTTTTAAGGAAAATGTTAGGTACCCGGTATAGACTTGCAGGGACCCGATTTCTCTGGTTCTAGGGACCAGATTTTCTCTGATTATGGGGACCCGATGGTAATTTTCTTGGATTCTAGGGATCCGATTTTCAATTCTAGGGACCCGAATCGTGTCCCTAAAACACTTTAAAAACCCTGGGTTTCACCCTTATTTAATCAACCAGCAACGCTGTCTGAAAACATACAGCACATCATATTGTTAACTTATTGAGAGCAGCACTTCCAGTTTTTAAGTAGAACAAGTCACCCCTAACTAAAAATTGCGTTTGGTACTACCACAATGAAAGCAACCGTAAAAGAAACAATCGAGTACATGTTTCTTGCTACAGTTAACTCTTTCCATTGACATCAGTGTTGGCACAAGATCTTCACATAAAATCGCCAAAAAGTGAGCAAAAATTATGGTGATTGCACAAAACGAATGTTTTAAAAGGAAGTATTTCTCAGCAAAGCGTTATCAAAAAATTGGTTTGACATTTAATTTCACCATTCAAACGACATTTTTACAGATATTACACCGCGAGGGACTGGTGGTACTGGCGCGTGTTACCTTCATGAAAAAAATCAATTCGAGTCTTTTATTTGCCTAGACATAACAAAAGATAAAACAACTTTATACAGCAGCTTCTTTCTTCAAAACTAATTTGATATCCAGATGATACTGTATCAGCACAAGCAACACCATAGGTCCCTGCACATTTCAATGTTTTACCCTTATTTCAATATTACTCCACTTAAACTCTGTTGCAATTTAAACGCTTATTCTAGATTGGTTTTCAATGCTGAGTGTGACAATGGTCCGAAGAGAAACAACACAGTAATGTCTGACGAGTAGCTATTTCACAACGCATATTTATTACCGCATAGTACTGCATTTGCCTGCACACAGTTTAAGAACTTTGTTGAAGGTTGGTACGCGAAAAAAAGTAACATCGAAACACATTTACGTAAACAACAAAAGAATAGCATAGCTCATTGATAAAAACACTGGATCGATGATACACCACGTTTCTACAATTTCAAATATTCGTTTAACTCTTGTTAGGTTGATTTTGCTCCATAAAACGTTTAACAGTTGAATAGGAATGCGACGCCTACCGGTATTTTGTGCACTCTGCACCTTTCGGTGGACCTGCAGTTTCGCCACGGATTTTAATACTATGTCGTGGTTAATATTGTGGGGTTTGCGAACAGAAAAACAGCCTGTTGACGAGCTATCAATTAGCACTCTCATTGATACAAAATAAGGTATATTTCATGTTTTATCATCAACAACTAGGGAGGAAAGCGTAGACTCGATGCGAAGGTTTGTTTGCAAGAGTCCGACTCTGTGCTGATCGCCAGTAGCTTCTGCCAGCTGGGTCGCAAAAACTTGCATAAAGAAGTTAAACTTGGACCGATTATGAAGAAAACTAAACGATATTTAGAAAGGTCTTGAAAGCAGCAAAAATATGATTGATTTTGGACAAGATGTGAAAACAATTATAAGTAACACAAGTTTTAAATAGTATCTTAGTGATATATTGGCTAGTTGTGCTCAAGCTACAGTTGAAAACTCTCGCTGAAGTTTTGTCCGAATTCAAATTTAGAAAAAGAACGCAAGCTATCACAAAACAACAAAAGTTGAAAAAGGAAGTAGGATTTTAAATATGACAATTGCCAGAAAACGGTCTACACATCTCTCAGAATCTTAGGTTTAGACCATGGCCGCCAAGGTTCAGTTCTTCCAGCAATGGGTGACGATTGCGGGCTGTGGACAACTGAGTGTGACGCAGACGAAGTTGCATAGCTGACAAGCGAATCGGATTCCCGAACAAAAACAGGTGTTGTCGCTCGTTGCAGGGAAAGCGTGTGGTCGGACGTTGACGTTTCATTGCGATCATGGTTTGAGTTTTTAAACGTGCGTGGCAAAAACACACCTTCTCCAAAGCTCTGATCCGAGCTTGCTTGGGTCTCATAACCCGAAGAGAACCTTCTTGGCCGTTTGGAAGATGAGGTGCCTAAGCCTGCGCCTTTATGTTCATAGTCAAGTAAGCGCTTGGTGAGCACGACATCGGCGTGAAACTCCTTGTTTTGCTTGCTTCTAACAGGCGATGGTGATTTTCCATGATTTGTTTGTTGGTAAGGACCCCAGTCTAAGCTATTCAAGACGTTACAAGCTTCGCTAGAGCAGTCATTCTCATTTTGCGCAATAGATGCACTTGCACGCGCGCCACACGGTGAAGCAAGGCATCGTGTCCTCTCTGACACTGAGGTCGCGCCAGGGTCATACTGCGTAAAGTCGCTGATGCTCACAGCGTTCGCACAAGCAGGTGGATTGGCAAACTTTTCCACTGTTTGACACGTACTGGCCTTGGTGTGACGATTCAGATCAGTGTTCGTCGTAGATGGCGGTACTTCTCGACAACTGCTTGGCGTTTCACACTCGTGTGCTCTCTGCGTGGCAACAGGTGCAAGAAAAACCGGCGAGTTGGTAGCGACTGCCGGCGGTATGAAAACGGCAATACCACCTCCGCCGAATTGATTGATCGTTGATGCCAGACGCTTACCGTCGGCCATTGCCGCAGGTGAGCTTCCGATAGCGGTTCGCAGCTGGGCAACTTGCGAAGTAGCGGACAGTGGAGTGTTGAAAGCAGGCACTGCGGTTGGAGCTGGTGATCTCGGCGCAATGACAGGCTGGTAAGCGTCTACGAAAGGAGAACTATATTAGACAAAATACCAAAATTAACTCCTTATTAAAATGAGTGCAAATCGTCCCTTGCGTTTTCCTATATAATTCTGCCAACTTATTATGTTGCGAACGATCTCCTGTCGCCGTTAATTATCAGAAGCGCATTGTTTCATTATAATCAATAAATAATTATTTTTCATGATTTCAAACAATCATCGGATAATTTTAGCATGCGTTAAACCATTGTGTTTTGTTATAACAAACATCATGAAATCTACCTATTTCTTCACGGAATCTTGAACCCGTACCGCTGACAAAAACCGATCAATTCTCAAAAAAATCCTCGAAATTTCATGGTTAATGCTGTCGGTCACATATCTTTAGGTTTACCATTACTGACGCTGCTGATAGAAAGCGGAAGTGTGGAGCCTGTTGAGCTTGGAAATTCGAGATGAATCCCTTGACTGCTAGTCCCATTCTGCAGAAAGGTCGGCTGAAAAGTGGGAGTGTCCATAACTAATGGCGGCTCTTCAAATGGGCTGCTTTGAGACTATCAGAAAAGAAGCAAAATATTAGGGATATTTGGTTTAAAAAGGAAGAGAATTTGTATGCAAGTTGGAACTGTTATAAGAAAATGAGAGTAATGTTGAGTTCAATTCCCCAGTTCCCTAGGATTCACATTGAAATGTAAAATCAGTCCTTTTACTTGCGTTTTCCTATTAGGAACTAGCTTGCAAAGGTTACGGATGCCTCAAAGCGTACAATTGCAATTGGTTTCACCGATATCCGTAACAAAAATACGACGTGACTTTTGAGGTAGCCATCGTAGCTCTGTTTCGCAAAAAGTCTGAGAATAATTCTAAGCAATGATGAAACATGAAAGTGCACATGATCAAGCATTCAAAACCAGAAAAGATCCTAACCACTGAATAACTCAAATTGCTGGAAGAGCGAGCAAGCAAAATGCTACTGAAGGAAATATTCCATATCCATAATAACTACAGCAGGACAAAACTATTGTCTGAAGATAAGCGAGGAAAACGAGCACTACGAGTTTGGCTTAGGTTAGCTTGTGACCATTGCATTCTGTCGAAAATTGAAGCCAGTGCCACTCGATATTGAAATGAAAATTGCGACATTATGATTATCAGCTGCATGACTATGAACTATTCATTTAACGTTTCTAAGCAGCTTTGTTTTTGTAAAGCATCAACTTCATTTTGGCGTCCTTACTTGCATGGCATGAAGGCACGCAGCGAGGTGATTGAGGAGGCGCGTTCGAACATCAACCGTCACCCCCTCGCATGTGCTGAGAAACTTCATCACTTCATTCCTGCACTCGTTAAACCCAGCGCGATACTTGTCTACGACCTTGGGGTCGATGCTTAAAGACACTGCAAGTAAAGACCAAGCTTTCATCTGATATGCAGCCTGGAGGCAGGTTTATCAAAAGCAATTCAATATCTGTCCGCAAAGAGCGTGTTTGTTAGAAAGCCATAAAATGGAGAGAATCTCTCAGAAGTACAGTACTCATGCAACTATTTGTAAAAAAAACTTGGAAGAAAGAGTTCGCTACATTTTTTCTCAGAACGGCAGTAGAGAGAGAAAGATCATTTGCCAACCTGAGTGACGTTCATTCACGGTGCTTAATGGTTAACTAAAACAAACGCAGCAAGAATGCTTTATGCCTGTCGTTGACAACGAGACAATTCATTGCCAAGGAAAGCAAGCGTTTGTAACTTACATCAAGCATCATTGGGAAAAACTGTTATCAAACCTTTCAGTGAATATCCTGCACTTCCTTGGCGCATCATCGAACACTTTATTTAAAAGAAACCAACGCGTCAGTTGTCATACTCACCCGAAAGTCTCTGCCTTTCAACATTTTTCAAGTATTTGACTGTCATTTCCAATATGTCGGCTTTTTCCAATTTTGAGTGGCGCGTGCTCTGCAAAATTTAACAAGCTAATGAACAGTTACAAAAACTGACAATTTGTTTCTCCTTTAAAAATCTTTTTTAAAGGTTTGGTTGTAGGCAACAGCCTGCCGGTGATTTTAAAAACCCGCTTTGCAAGACATTTGATTACGCTGACATTATTCAACTCTTTTGCAGGATAAGCAACTGCGCACAGTAAAAAAATGACAATCACGTGCACAGTAAAACAATCTGCCACACTCGCAAAAATTTTTTTTCATGAGTTAACATTACTTACATCTTTCTTAAGCGCTTCCATCAACATTGTTTTCAATTCATTCAAACTGCTGTTGATACGCGCCCTTCTTTTCTTTTCCATGATAGGCTTTGATGACTGCAAGCACAAAAACTAGCGTTGATATACGCGTAGGTCATGAATAGACTTGTAAAAGAAGAGCAGCTTTGCACGAGGCGACTCGTTATCACAAATACAGAAGTCTTTTTTATTTTTTGATCCATATTTTCACCCTCGCGAGCACTTTTAAAGTTTTTCTAACAATTGGTTTTCATCAATTTATGCTGATGTGCTTGATACAGCAAAAACGCAGAAGTGTATCTACTGCATTGAACAATCTAATTGCCACATCAAGTTTGGTTATGCTCAACGTGTTGGATTTAAGCGGCCATTTTGTTTTGAACACACTAACTTTGATTGATGGCAACGATGCATCCAGACGTAAGTATTTAGGAATTAATTTCTTTTTGTCATCAGCATTGCATTTTAAAAGTTTGTTTCAGCAGCTTTGGTAATAATCTATTATATGATGATATGTTTTTGTGCGCTAAGCTGACGCGACGAAAACAACAAAACAATAATGGTCAATTAAGCAATCAACTTCAGCAGCTGTCTATTGCTTCATTCTGTCGCTTTATTTTGCGAGGATTAAATGTTAGTCTTTCCAGGACACTTCTCTTAATAGTTTAATGTAAAAGATTTGAAAAGTGATCGGTTTCTCTGCAGTCAAGTTTTGACGTTGTGGGTATTTACGTGTTTGGAAATATTCAGCATTGTTAACGTTGTCAAAAACTTCAGACTGTTGTAAATCGCAAGTTGAAAAAGCTAGAAGCATCGAGGTGATCAGTTTGCTTTTTGATCTCAGAAACATGAGCATTCACTTCAGTTTGTGTATTCTATTTTGCCTGGTTCGGTCTCAGTGTTAGCAGCTGTTGTCTTTTGCGCTACTTGCAAAAATAGCGTTAACGTAATGAAACCGTTGAGGGCAGTGCGATAGTAAATATATTAACCCTTCCGTGGAGTACTGTACATCTTGGGTTAAGCGCTTCTCAGTGGGTAAGTTAGAAAAAGCAAGAAATACGTGTTTCCAAAACTCCATTGCAAGATTTATGGCATTAATGATGACAACAATGCCTTTATCAGTCAGTGTGCTGCAAAAAATTAGTCCAGGATTGCGACATGTGTTTTACATGAACACATGAAGATTTGCAATCTGGGCTACCCCCTGATATTTATTTTTTTCTGCCTATTTTTTATCAGACTAAAATTTATGCACAATTGATAGAAGATTTAATTGCTTTTATAACACGACGCTTTTTTTAAATAAACTGTTAGCTAGTCATTCTCAAAGGAGAAAAATATTTAGCGCTTCTTATTTAGACGATATGTACTTTTGAACGTAAGAAAGCATAGCAGCGCGGATAGGTTTGACAACAAACGAAACAAAACGCGTTGTTTCTTGCCAGGCAGCGAAAATTACTTTACGTCTGGTCGCATAACTGCTTCCAACAGCATTGTCTTGCTGGGCTTCATCGCTCGATGACATAATTTCGGGTTGCATGTTCCCGTCGTAAATACTAATTTCAGATAAGTTGATCAAATAAAGTCAAACGTTAAGTTCACAATAACTAGCTATTACACTGATGCATACTTTAAACAACCTGAAACACAGTTTCATTGAAAAAGCGTCCATCACAACATCAGACATTGGCAAAAAGCTGTGGTCTGAACTGCTTGTAAACATCAAATTTGTCATACACACTGAAAATGTAAACTATTGAGGAGTCACGTTTTGAATGATGTCCACACAAAGTCAACAACTTCAGCAAATTAAGCACGTTTTTACAGAAGTTTTTCAGCAGGTTATGGTGTTTCGACAAGTAAGTATGTCCATGTGTGAGTATGTGGTAACTTAGTTCTATATCCTTTTAATGCACGTAGCGGTAAGACAGCAGTTACGTCTGCGATCACAAAGATAGATCGTTCATTATCTATTCAATTTTCATTCATTTATTTTTCAACTCGCATATCCTCTAGGGAGGGTTGCGAAGGCAGCGGTCCTACAGAGGTGTCTAAACACCTCGGGATTCTCAGCAACCTTTAATAGTTCTGTATTACTATGGTTCTTTTCTATCCAACTTCATAAGCCTTCATGAAGATGTCAGTATAATGGAAAGGCTTTTCACAGCTGTAGAGGTGTACCCGCAGGGGTTGTACATAGGCTTGTCCATGGGGCACTTGTTTCTATGACATCCCATGGCAACTTGTAATTGTCGCATCCCATGGGATTTCCACGAAACTAGTTATACGAAGTGTATTATATTGTGTGCATGTCTAACATCTAATCTCTGCAAAACTGTAACTGAAACACCCGAAACCCTCCGATTACGGGAGATCGATTAAAACTGAGTAACCAATTTTTCAGTTTCCACCTAAAAAAGGGCTCAGCCACCTTATTCCTTTGGCCTCGCATCACTACACCATGGCACTGAGCCTTCGCGTTTAATTCTTACTGTGGTGTGAGTAGCCTATATAATAAATGTTATTCAACTGAACAGCTTATTCCGTCCCAGTGGCGTAGCGAGCCCAAAAATTTGGGGAGACCAAAAAATTTTGGTGGGCCAAAATGCTTGATTTTAGGCGAATCACACTATTTTGTTTGGAAAAACGCCTTTCAAAGCACAAAATGACTATATTTTCCGAAAAATTGGAGGGAGCCATGGCCCCTTTCGCCCCCCCTCCTGGCTACGCCTATGTTCCGTCCTGGAGACCTAATTTATCTTTGTTTGCTGCGATTTGCTAACTTTTTCGCAGTTGAAATATTCATTTAAAAATGTAGAAGCCTATGAATTCAGTTCAATACGAATTATAGTTATAACGAATTGTAGTTTTGAGATGTAATTGTTGTTGTTGCTGACGTACCCGGCAGAAGTGCTAAAAGGGAGTTAGTTGGCAAGTTGACAAATGGAAGTGGGTTGCAGCAGTAACCTGTTACAGGGACAGGGAGCGAAATTTAGAACCAACCAATTTCGCAGAGGACATAACCTCGCATTAGTCGTTGATTGATATGTGATGGCTTCTACAAACCTGTCGATTTCCCGGCGGAATCTGCCTTGTTGGTGATTCATCACAAAACTTTCGATACTATCTGTGCCTTACGCAATAGCGATTTGCTGATAACTAGTTTTCAAAAAACTAGTTTTCAAAATCGTTTGCAAATATTTGTCACAGGAATCAGGATAATTTAAACCGAATCTTTTACAAGCATGGGGATCATTGTTTATTTATCAGCTATTTTATTTAATTTTTGCACCGGAAAAAGTGACTCTAAGCTGAAATTTTAATTAAAAGCTTGGATCATAGGCAAAAGGTGATTCAATAAGCAAAAGCTAAGTTTGCCTCAATAAAATACCAGTTCCTAACCTGGGAACTTCTTTGCTTTCACAATTATGAAATGCTAATAAAACGGGAATCTTTTTCTGACCACGTACGCTTTTAAAAATGCTTCTTCCACAAAATTCAATAAAGTTGATTGAATGTATTAAAACTGACTGTTAAGGTCGGGTCTGACGCGTTATTAAATATTTGTCGCAAAATCAACTCCAAAGCAAGAATTATTTTACTAAGGCAGTTAAATTTGTCACCAAAGAGCAAAGTGAGATATCAGACTTTACAACAAAGATATAGATAAAATATCCTTATTAATCTTAAGCTGTTTCAATAAAAGTGACATTAGGTTTCACTTTTAAGCATTCCTTTCCTGAAAAATTACGTAGAACTAAATTATTGAGCTTGTTCTGCTTGATATTAAACTGCTTCCACCAACAAGACCTACTAAAAATGAAAAAAGTTCTGGAAGAAATTTGTGGATGTAAGACACCAGAACAGATACCTCCGCATAAAACTGGACTTGATCTTTAGGCTTAACGTGCCCTCATTCTACGAGAAAACTATAGCAAAGCTCAAAAAATTTGGAAAGTGATGCAAACTCGTGTGAGAAACAACAAGTTAGCAACGCCTATTCAAACAAAATGGGGATTCCGCGTTGTATTAAACTCTATAAAAGCTTCAATGTTTTTTGTTTTGTTTTAAACTTTCCTTCGCATCAAAAAAAGTCATAAATATCATTGAACATTCTGCTCCTGCCCCATTCAGCGCAAGAACGCTCATCAGAGTAAGCTGCGAAGTTCGCATGGTCGTCATAATCCGAGAAAACGCGCTGCTCGCTTTCGAGGTCTGCGCTCAACTCTGCGCGACACTTCTTGTGCCGACATCCAGCTCGCGTGGCTTGATGTGCGTCTGTCGTCCGCGTTGAGAAAAAAGGAGCCGACGTCCGCGGAAGACCGCGCAAGGCACGCGACCCGCACGAGAATGATGACGCCATTGCGAGCCGTTCAGGTTGGTCTTGTGTCACTGGAGCGGCTTTGACGTACAAACGACCTGGCCGTCAACTTTGACTGAGCAGCCGCAAACGTTTGCTGCCTTGCTGTAAGAGTATCTCGGGGCGTTAACAAGAAACGAACGCTCAACTTCCTTGTTGAAACAATTCTGCCCCTGTTAACTTTGCGCTTGTCGTATTTACATGTAACAGAAAGTGTTTAACTAATTTCGAACTGTTTGTGAACGAATAAACCACAAAAGTATGGATTGGAACATCACTACATCAGATCGTATTAGCATCCCTTTACCACACGAAAATTTTGAAAATGCAATCCCTAAATTTGAAAAAATATCAAACAGGCATATTTTGAAAGCCGCAAGTTTGAAAGCTGGATCAAACTATTGGAAACAAGCGGGTGGACAGTTTAATTATAATCTTTTCGGAAAAAAGTAACATTTCAAGCCAAATTAATATTCGAGGAGAGATTCCTATACGAAAAAGCACAAATATCAGATTAACACAGCTTGGAATTTTTTCCTATTGTTTTACGATAAAATTTTTAGGCAACAATGTTGCATGGCATGTGTTAGTTTCCTGTAAAAATAGCTGCGTTTGCAATAGATTTGCAGACGGCGTGAAAATGTGCACTATACGTTACGACATACACAGTTTTGCGTAATGCCTCACTCCGCACTTAGTTAGCTTTCGAAGCAAATCCAGAGCAGAAACTTTGCTGGTCTCGTCCGAACAACCAAGCCTCTCCTTCCGATAAAATCTCTATTCGTAGGATCAATAGTTTGACAGATGAGCTTGAGGGATAAAGTAGTTGTTCCCAACCTGAGAAAATAGATTTGAGGCATTTCATTCTGATAGCTCAGCAGGCGTGCAATGATCATTCTCCAGCATCTTTCGCTTGACTGTCACGTTTGTGGACACTACAAGTGACGTTCTAACAGTGCCAAATACGGTGCCGTATGCGCCTTTTGGCGTGGAATTGAAAAATCACTGAAATAAGTTCCGTGAGTTTCTTACCTTCTAGTGTCTCACTAGGCAGCATCTCACTTTTTTCACGCAGCATACCTGACTCAATAAGCACCCAAATATGTTAATACCTAGCTTGCTGTACCAAGTTTTATCACTGGTACTTGTAGGACTGCGACACGTATCCGTCTACTTTACCGAAATCTGCTCAACAAAGACATTTACAGTAACAACAGCTTTTGAAATAAAATTTTTTTGTTATCAGGAACTGTTATTGCAATCAAGAACTGTACTGTTTGTCAAGTTCACAATCAAGAACTGTTTACTGTTATTGATCAAGAATAACTTCAGTCTACATCGGCGGAATGCTTGCATTTTTTCTATTTCTTGGTGGATGTCCCAAATTTGAAGCACATGGGTTGTAAAGCTTGTTACAAGATATAATTTTTCGTGGTGAAAAAAAGACACTGAAACACAAGAAGTAAAATGTGGGCTTCAGAAGAATAAAAGACAAAGGTGCGTATTTTCTTTGGTTCAACAAACCTTAAACGTTTACTGTTCTTTCACAATAGGGGTGAGAAAATGCAATGACATGCTTGGAGTAACCCTCTTCCGATTTCGTTTGCTTTCTCGAAGAAACTACGACGGAAACAACGCAATAAAATTCTCTCTCGGCCTCATAAACCTGTCTTTTATCACCTGATGACTTCGACCAATAAATTACACCAAAGGCACTGACGGAACTGTACACTGAACATCCATTTCAAGTCATTGTATACTTTTCTGACTCGATGCACTTGCTCTAGCATTGGACACCGTAGAATGGACCGGTACCAGTTACAACTTTGAGCTGGCATGCTCTTGTTTGTCGGCTGGCAGACCGATTACCGGTAAGTGGTTCTTAATCTTTTCATGGACTCGCAGCCCCTGAACTTTCATAAAATTTTCTCGTATCCCTTGTCTGAAATTAAATAGTAATTTATAGCAAAGTAGCTTACACGGTTTCGCAAGTTCTTCAGCAACTGCAAGAGTCTTTCTCTTCTTGACACACAAAAATTCAACTTGGTAAGATGCCAGCTATAATTGCTTTTTCCATCGGTACAAATCCCTGCTTTAGTATAAGGTTCCACCACTAATCATTCGTGCCCTTTTGTGTTTCATGGTATTGAAATCATTCCCCGACAACGCATTCCCGTGTCGATTATTAAAATGTTCACTAAGTCATGAAGGTTTCAGATTTGCGTTACTTATTACTCTGTTGCAGACTATGCACTGTGGTCTTTGCGTTCCCTCTTTTTCTGTCATTCAAGTGAAAACATATCTAACATAGTCCTCATTCAACTTGCGTTTCTTGGACATGTTGCTTAAAAATTAAATGTAATGATATTTATATAATGTACTTGATACCCAAAATTAACAAGTGTGCTTAAGTACCCTTAAAATATATGGTCAACTAAAATTTAATGAATTCTTCACTCAAAAACTGGCAACTAAATACGTTAGGCGACAGCACTTCGCCTGTACAAGCAAGCTAAATATTCAAAGGGCATAACGAACCAGTCTCAGCCTAGCCCTAGCCGATAAGCAATGGATAAGGTACGTCACACTCCACAGAATTACGACGAATGTTCAAGAAAATCTGGTTTAAATTTTCAAGGCGTGTATCCCTGAAACTTCTGGTGCTTCGTACCCCCTGTTTTGGTTCTTCGTACCCCAAGGAGTGCGTATACCTCCGGTTAAGAACCACAGGTTCAGCTGATTCGGAGATTTCTATTTTCCCGTTTGATATCGGTGACGATTGTTTAACCTGAAGATCTTGCTTCGTGAAACCATGAAATATTGGGGATGGGTAATCAGCGGATCAAAACACGAAATCGCTTATTCGAAGGCAGTCTCGCGTGGAAATGGTCAAGCGTTTGGTTTACGACGTTGAGAATAAGTTTAAAAGAATATTCACTGTCCTCAAGCATAGCACAGAATAAAATTAAGTACCAAAGGCTTCAAAAGCCGTGAGCCCTAGAAAAAGTTCCCCTTGCAATACTTCAATGACGTTTCAAGCTGTTTAAGACTGTTTTCGGGTCTTTGCAGTGGATCGTGCACTTGTCGTGAAAGTGGAGCCTTTTCGATTGTTTTAGCAAAAAGTGGAACATACGAAAACAATCAAATGCATGAACTTCGGTATTTCATTTTCACAGTCATGATTCAGTTTTGCTTTGTGATATACAGTAGCTCAGCTCAACCAGATTATGCGATCGAAAAAGTAGGAAACAAAAGTCAATCCTGGTCTTTCGTGTGCGGCCCGAAACGGTGTGAGGTCTGCGGACGCGTAGACCGCAATATTTTCATTTTGTATTTTGTGTGCAAAAACACAACAATCGGAATTTATTTCCTGGGTCGTACTATTCGCAAGTACACAACCAGTCAATGGTGCTTCGGCGTTCTTGACACAATTTTGAGATTCACGCTGCATCGCCCGACACTACAGCTGTATGAAGTGGCCATTGTGTACCAGCGTGCCGCAAAACTAACTTTGGGTTATACCTGTGACAAAAATGCGCTCGCGGTCACGTTGTCTGCCTAACAATGTGAAGATGGGGTTGTTTATTCTGATTACCCGTTGTTGCTGTAAGCACTTGGAGCCGCCGCTGGCACCTGTCACAACAAGCACGAAAAACGCGTATTTTTGCAAAATTAGTCTTGAGTTTGTGACGCGCTGGCCTGGACGAGTTTTGGAGCTTGCGGCCAGGCCAAGACATTGTTCAAAAAAGAAGTCTTGCAAGGTTTCTTTACAACATAACATAATTACTAGGAAAATAACGCAATGTATCTTGATACTTGACTTTCGATCTGGAAAGGCAAGTTCTGTTGAAACACGCTCAATACGTTTTTTCTAGAAAAATCTTTGAATGCTATTAAGAGGCATATTAGTGGTTTTGCCACAAACTTGCTTTTGGCTAACAAAGCAATTTTATGCAACGGCTTCACTTGCTGCATTTCTTAATTTTAAAACAGATTTCTTACACTTATGCAGCCTATACGGATGGAAATTGCTTTACTTACGTGTGTACCCTCCTTTTCAGTGAGTCCTTCAGTAACATTTTTGCGACTTGGTTTTTGTACCAGGCAACTTTACAAAAACCGTTACTGTGCCCTGTGGTATCATAGTAATTCAAGCAAAAGATAAACCCTCAGTAAAGGAGGTTAACGCCAACGCGACAGAGCAGCAGTACACGGATGGTATAAGCCTCACAAGTTTTCTCCCGTTCTCCAAATTTATTATGCGTTTTAACTATCCGTAATTGTTTTAGCATTTGTGAAGAACTATGAAGTGAGCTAAACTGGAGTGTACTGAATTTTTGAGTTGTTGGGGGGGAATGTGGGGGAAAGTCGTTTCTTCACCTCTGTTTAAGGAAAAAGAGTTTTCTTCCAATGCATGAGGCACCAAAATATCGACACCTTTGTTGTCATTTTTCGAATTTTCAACGGAATCGATACCCATGACCCATCTATGCTGACTGTACTAAGCCACAGCTTCGTTGTCATAGTGCAACTCCCAATTCTTTTTCTGGCGCTACATCACTGGTCCTTAACGGTGTGGTAGTCCAACAGCCTGCAGGTTATATTCTTTAATTCTGTCAGTTCAGCTGTGACAAGCCCACTGCAGCATATACATGCGTTGATCGGTAATTCAACACCAGTCTTCGCGGAAGCATTTCAGTAACGGTTTGAATTCGAAAATGGAGTTCAACAACTGCATCACCCACTCCTAATTTCAAAAAACGAGTGAAAGTGCGGAATCGTCATCAACTATTCTTTTCAGATAGAAAAGGATAAAATTACATCTGTGTGAATAAATAGCATAGACTACTGACGCAATCTAAATGAACCCTATGGTCAGCGCGTTGTATACCCTTACTGAATGCATTAACGCAAAGCCGTCTTTTTGACACTGACAAAATAAACCAACTGTGAAATCTTTTGGCCTGTAAAATCAGTCCACCACTCAGCCCAGACTTGTGATAAAACGCAGAAACCGCGAGTTTGAAGCACACTTGCTCTTATTCGGTCTCCTGGCGAGAGTACTCTCAAACAAACGTTTCAGACCTTTGAAAACAAAATAAATTTCTGGAAGAGACGAATGAGAACATTTTAGCGCATCAAGCAATGGATGATGTATAAGTGAAAGCAAAACTGCTACGAAAAACAGTTTCTGAAGCTATTGCTAATAACTTTATCATGGACAACAAGTGTTTGCTTAAGATACGAACATATTCTAGGTACTTAGAAGTTTTCTGAATACCAGTGACTGCAATGATTGCTAAAGGCTTGGTTATGAGAAGAGAGCCGCTTACGACGAACAATGTGTGCGGAATGTATGAAAGGACCGCATTGAACATAGCGTGCTTGCATAAAATTCGTTCCCACGCTGACTTACAAAGGCACCTAGGCTATAAAGCTGTAGGAGCGCCTAGCAGCGGCATTGTTCGGCCATTTCCGCCAGATTTGCAGGGGGTAACATTCACGGTCTCAGCCGACGTCAGAGATTGAACGCTGGCGAGCCGGAGCGCCGGTCATTGTGCGTCAGTGAACCAAAGCGGCTGGGCGCACGAGCTAACACAAACTAACCGTTACCGGCCGGAAGCCCGCAATTCGGTAATGCGGGTCCAGGAGATGTGTGCTTTTCCCACGGACGTTTAGCACGTGAAGGGCGCGCGCACAGGTGTATTGATGTGCCCACGCAAGCTTAAGCAATCACAAAGCGGGCTGCGCGGTGGTGGCAATCGAGGTAAATACAGGCGGAGTTCAAAAGGGCGGAATAATAGGCTAGAGACATAACTCTGAACCGTTAAAAAAAGTTTGTTGCTTAGTGATTTTTTGTCACATGATGCTGAAAGTAGTAGAGCTGCTTTTCACGTTTTGCTCATCGCAATGTGTTCCGCAACAAGTAGGCTGTTGGACAAGTGGTTTGATTTATTCCGGTCCGTGCACTGTTTTTTTCCTTTTGCTGGTAGTTGCCCTTTCGCCCCAATTTAACGTGTCCCAGTGTGACTATTGACAGACCACTTATAACATGAACCACTTTGAGCCAGTAATTACTGTTTCTATGGAAAAGCAATCCAATTAGCGCAACTCGTAAGAAACTCTCCTTACAATTCACACTTGGATTCAGTTCGCGAAACAGCCATCGCAGGTGAACATCCAAGACAGGGTTTCTCAACCTGTGGGCTACGGAAGTATTTTTGATGGGCCACCACCTAAAATTACTGAAATTGAGTACGTTTTGCAAGATGGACCTTTTAATTGAAAACTGAGGTAGCTCCTGAGCTACAAATGTCATAATAAACTATTTTTTGTCATGTGTGAGAAATTGTTGCGACATGGAAATTTCCATGAAGACTACCACATTGTGCACAATAAACAGTTGCTGAAGGTATTTTGAGGCAAAGAGGCGGCTCTTGTTGTCATGAAAACGAAATCTAGAAGCAGGCTTAATGTGGAAGATGACTTGATCTGTGCATTATCATGTATTGAGCCTCGAATATCTATACTTTCTAACAACGAACAGGCCCAACCTTTACATTGATTGTAGGGCACGTTTTGTTATTAAATGGTGTTTTTATATCTGCTCTGTGTATGTGCCAAAGTCGGCACATTGGAAAAGGTGTACAGTCGGTGGGCTATGTACCCTCTGTTTGTTTATTAATTGGGCCACATGCTTGAGAAGGTTGAAAACACCTGAGCTAAGATCATTTGCTGCGTAGAAACTTTCCTCAGCGGACATCATCGGGAAATCCTCAAATCTCTCGGAAGAGAGAGGTGACAAAAATTGTTGTGTAGCGATAAAAAAGTTCACTGTGTGCAATTATTTCAAAAAAAAAATTTTGCAGTTCAAATTGCCTTCGTCATAGTATCCAATAATATTTATTTTTCTTAAAAAATATATCTGAAATTTTAATAGTACAGAATTTCTTATTCGTAAACTTGCGCATTAATTTTCAGCTTCGGTAGCCCAGATTAACTTTCAGGCCTTACAAGCAGTTTTTGTCAAAGTTTTGTGCTAACTTCACTTAAAAATTTTCATTCCAAACTAAACTGAGCAGAAGCGGATTTTAAATCGTTTGTTTTTTTTGACATAAGAAAAACGTGGCCAGACCGATTAGTGTTTAACCAAGCTCGTAGCGTGAAATGTTTAGAAATGCTGGTAGTGCCCTTTGCCAGCTCGGTTTACCGGCTGTGCCAAATTACAGCTGGCCAGCACATCTCGTCCAGATCGACTTACTCCTGTCGTAAGAGTACGGGAAGCCCGAGTGGCAAGAAAAGCAATCACAATAAATTGTTAATCCTCTTCGGTTGATCGCAAATCTTGCGAGAACCTCGAAAGCGCTGTGATTAGCAGCTGGGTAAGGCGGTGCTGCGGGGAAACTGGTAATTAGAAAAAATAACAAAAACATATGACACACGGGAAATTGGCAATCGTGGGGCTCTTGTTTCATGCCACTCTGGCCCAAGGCTATTCAAGTGGAAATATTTTAGCATATAATGAACATAATGAAATAGTAAATTTGATTGCAAGAATCGTTACTTCTTGCCCCAAAGGTTTCTAGAGGTGCGTGTGCTTTGCCTCTGAGCAGCTGTGCTAGACTCTTCAATTAAAGCCCTAACTCACAGTAACGAACTCGTTTTTGTTTGACACTCGTCTGGGTTGTTATCCACAGAAAATTCAACAAAACTCGGAAACAATCCCGCAAATTTGTTCAAAGTCGATCGGACTCTTTCTGCAATACAATAGTGGTGGCTGGACTTTGGTTCGTGAGTTGAGCGCAGCTCTTCAATCTTCTGGTGTTATTATCAATAGCATCCATAACTACAAAGAATTGAAAAAGTAGGCTTTTTAGTTCTTGTGCGGTTAGGTTTAATGTAAAACTTCGCTATTAACGTTTTATTAATGGTGGTTAGGTTTCGCTGCCCCCTTTAGTTGCAGCATATACCCGTGATAGTTGGAAGTAATTACAATCAATGACCAAACGTGCGTGCTATAACAAAACTGACAACGGCAATATTACAACTTCAATAACAAGCACAATGAGGACAAAAAGATACGATCTCTTCTGGCTAGTTATACCATTGACAAGATTAAATGAAAGCAGTGCCCACATGGCAAATCTTCGTCTGCATTTTCTGCCAAAAAATTGTCGAATACTGGAGAGTTCTTCGTGGTAGGGCTACTAATTCTTTACAATGCTCTCATGATCACAGCTGTATGGGAAAGCGTTTCTCAAAAGACGCGAAAAGAGTTTGCCCTGATCAACCTCTCAAAATACCTTGCTTTTCCTCAAGTCAGTTGCAGGATTTGATTTTCCAGGACTTATTAAAAATCATAGATCGTTTTTCTTTTCTGCTGGACTTCCCTTTCCTTACGGCAAATTTATCTGAATGCCAAAAGAATTTCAACGCTGTTTCACACTGTTTCTAAGTTTTGAATAACTCTGCCCAAATTTTAATTCAATTTGGCTGGGCCACTTCACTCGGCTAGTTTCTTGTTTCATCTAACTCCAATAAGCAATTAGGTTAGACTTTGTATGCATCTTTTTTACTGAAAATAAACAGTCAGTGTCCTAATTTTGATATTTCTCACGCTTCTGCAGGGCGGCAGCCGACCGAGATCCCGTCTCACACACCTTCCCTTGTACTGATTGCCACGATAACGCATCCAAGACAGTGTGTAAAAAAATACGCCCGAGGAACTCCATTGGGCAAAAAGGCTGTGTTCACATAAATCAGATCTTCGCAAAGTAAAAAATCACGTTAAGATTTTTTAGCAAAAAGGCAATTGGAAAAAAATTGGTATCAGGGCACTATGAGACAATTTTGGCAAAGTAGCAGCACGAACCGCTGAGGTCAGTGAAACGATCTTTAGAACTTAACCTCTTTAATAATGTTACGTACATCAAGGCGACGCTGGTTGCGAAGTTTCATTGCCTGCAAGGCACAATGAGTTATCCATGCTATTTGCTGAACTTCTTATGAGTGCCTTGACCCACGTGGGAAGTCCAGTCGTTTGGTGAGATCCAGCATCAGTCAAATCAGCAGAATAACCATTAGATAACAAAGCAGTTCGGACGCATATAGGTTCGTCCGTAAGTAGCGTAACTCAAATTTGTTACAAAATTATTTCCTCCCATCGTCGAATCACAGTTGCGATGGCATTTGCAATTTTTTGCAAATGAAAAACCGGAACTGCAACTTCCCCTCCTCGGCTGAATGCAAGATTGGTTGTTGGCGGCACATACCGCAATTCAGTAGCATAATGATTCGGCGACAGGCTGATCCAGTATTGCTCGGCTGCCGAATCTCCACGTTGTCGAAACGCCATGTCGCCCAATTATCAAGTCGGCGAATTGCTAAGCTACCAACAAGCCGTGCAGATCCATGCATTGCTTACTCAAGGGATGACCTGTCACCAAAAGGTGAAAACGCCCAAACGTCAAGAGGCAAACGGTCGTGTCACTGGTTTGCTCGACTTTTTGAATGGTCGTTTATAGTGGCGTAACTAGGGGTTTGAGCCTGGGGGAAAACTTAGCTGAAAGGTTCACTGTCCACTGCAGGGGCCTACTAACCAACACTCAGAAAAAACTGAGAAATGATGGTGAATCCGGATGTGGATGTCTATACTAAAACTCTAAATTACCGGAAAACACACAGAAAAACGCAAAAAACAACAACTTACTGAAAAGCAAAAGAATACTAAAACCGAAATAAAAGCTTAGTGGGGCGGACCCGGTTTTTGCATTCACCTTGCCAGGGGAGGAGATTCGCCCCCTGCCCCCGTGAGTTGCGCCACTGGTCTTTTAGACATGATAGTATATACATAGGGAAGTAGTGCTAACAAAAAAGGTGCGGAAGCACACCCGAAAATCTATTCATTTTGAAACAGCTTCAACTCATTTTAAAGCGAAACATGAAAAAGGTGTGGGAACGCCGTTCTCACGCGTTCCCGCCCCACTACGCCCCTGTATATACAGCACACAGTCGAAATTTCAAATCGACAAATTTTATTGGGTTAGACCGATTGTCGAGGTGTTGCGGTATTGCTTCTGAACGAGCATCATGAGGAAATGGTCTGTCCTTTTTGCCTTTAGCACATCTCTCTTTTCAAACGGTTGAGACGGAACGGAGTTAACACGTAGGCTGACAATTTAACCCAGGGATGCGGCATTTGTTACAAACCAGCTACCGTGTCCTGTCCACGCTACGCCTAAACTTATCTTCTTCTAAAGGCAATCCTTGGATTTTCTCATTGTCTTAATGTTTTGAAGCGAACTATTCTTGTGGCAAATAGGCTGAATGACCATCACAGATCTAGTTTTCGGGTTTGTATCCCAGCGTCTCGGATTGGGATTGTTGCTTGAGTGTATCAGAAAACCAGACTGGCCAAACGCGACAGGCGAAAGTAAGGGTTGCATATACAGTGAAGGCTGGTAGAACCTGCTTCGCAAAAATCGATGATATTTTTTGCTCGCCATGCAATTTTTGGCACACAGTTTCGCAGGACATCAGAAAAATGTACACATTTCGTGCTAACGCTGGACACACCCGAACTAACATCAAACGTTATTTCAAAGCTTCACCGTCCAAGTGGACCCTGTTCCGGCTTGGAAAAATACACTTGTGGTAAACCTGGAAAAAAAAATGGTGCTAAAATTTCTGTGCCACAAAACGTACGTCTGAAACTTTCTATGTATTAAAATTTCTGTTCTGCAAAGTACGTCCACAAAACAGGCATTAACGTTTGGTGTTGTACTTGGAAGAAATCTTCAGATGCTGTAGCTGGATGGAAGAGTTTCAAAAATAGTTAGTCATTTTTCGCAAAGCTGTGTATCATCATTTTTTGACATGAAGCGAAACATCATAGTTTTAATTAGGAAAATAAAATAAGCATTTATTATTTCCAAACTACACGAAAACTTTTCCAGCTTTTACTTTACGCAATTACCTTTCGATTAGACTTCAGAACGGCGGGAGTGCAGAGGCAAAAAAGAGATTGCGATAGTTGCTCATAGCTGCTACTGTGAGGCTTATGCCTGGATATGATATATCGTATATACATATATATTTGCATATATGCAAATAATTTCTACTCAGGCGAAACTTGTCACACCCATCTTTCCTATTTTCTCACAGTGTAGTACAATGTACTGGCAAGAATTCATTCTTCGTTTTCGTGATGCTGCTTTGGTCGTCAAAGTCGAGCAAGACTACATTCTAGAAAAGAAGAGTGAATAAAATTTATAGCAACTAAATCGTCAGTGACAGCTGTCTATTTTGAAAGTTTTAATGCGGCGCTATTTCGACTTCTAGGCCATTAAGGAACATTTTAATAAAGTGCAAATTTCAAAGACTGTACTAGGAAAAATGTAAACACTACAGTATATATTTTGTTCATACTTGCCATCTTTAGTGTTCACTGTGAAACGTATTACTAAACAATGCAGGAAATGAACACGTGTATGTAGTACAACCCTACTTTCTCTCCAAGCTTTTAGGTTTTAGTATTCACGTTTTTTCAACTCATCTGGACAGGAACATGTGAAAAGTCATTTTCAATGGCGGTTTTATGTAAACCAGGAGTTCCCAACCTTTCTCTTGCCATGTACCCCTTCAGTTTTCCGACAGATGAGCATGTACCCTTCAGCATTTCAACAGACAAGCATGAACCCCTTCAATATTTCGACAGATGAACATGTACCCCTAAAATGTCTTGATTTTGTCATGACTATTCACAGACATATTTGACGATAATCATATAATGTTTTTTGAAAATAATATACGCTGATATATGTGGATATTTTGAAATAAATAATGTGTAAAGATATTTTCTCTTCTATTGCTAACCTTGAATATACCCCTTCGGATAGGCAAATGCATCCTTGGGGGTACATGTACCCCAGGTTGGGAACTTCCAATCTAACCTGACGGATTTTTTGTAATTTGGCGGGTAAATCAACAGTATATACTTGCATTCCGATGCGATGAAAGAGAAAAACTGATATTTAACGCTGGATGTTTTCGGGATGTGCTCATTCCGGGTTAGTACCGACAAAAGATTGCAATGCAAGCAAGATTAAGATAAATTTGGAGTGAAAACAGAGTTCACTTTTCTGTAGTACTACTACATAACTTGCATGATGTCATTGGACGTTTTTCTTACTTCTTTCTTTTCTTTAGGACAGAAAATGAAAAATGTGGTAAGTTTAACGGATTTTAACTTTCGGGTTCGTGGCTTTTACTTCTGCTGCGTACAATGCCGATGAAACAGCAAGTGAAACATTTACCAACTAAGTCTAAATCACTGCGCCCAAAGAGTTTTTGCGTTTTTTTTGTTTATAATCTCTTATCTAGGACATATCCACTGCAAAATATGTACCGAGCTGCGGTAGTGGAGTCGAGAAGTGGGAAGTTTTGACTCATTTGTGGAAAGGGATACAGATACTAGGAGTTAACTGCACAGTAATTACTTTTGTGTGTAAAATAAACGTTGGCATAATCTAATCAACAACGCAATTTTGAAAGAGGAGTTTGATGTGCAATTTTAATAAAATAATTTGTTTTTTTGGGAATTGAAAACAAGTAGCAGAGTGTTGATTCCGAGAAAGACAAGGTACTATGATATTTCTAGCACTGTTGGGTTTTATAGCTTAACGTGGCTTAAAGGGCGTCGGGCGACCTTCAAAAACGGTTGCGTTCTTGAGTTCGATTTTAACCTGAAAGTAAGATTTTTTCAACGCTATGCTCGTTTCACACCGTTTTGACGCTTTGGTTTCACAGCGCAACCAAAGTATGCATAGTGTTTCCTTTCTCACCATGCATGCATTCACGCTACAAAGTTTAGGACAGTGGTTCTTAACCTGGGGTAAATTTACCCCTGGGGGTAATTTTCATCTTCCAAGGGGGTACATTTACTGAACCATAATTTGCAGCAAATGTAAATTTTTATCAATCATTGTAAACAGTGAGAGTTGGTTAATTTCATATTTTTAAGAAATGAGCACCATTGAGTGTATTGGGGGTAAATCTGGTAATCTTGTTTGATAAAAGGGGTAAGATATCTAAAAAAGGTTAAGAACCATTGGTTTAGGATGTGATGTGGTTCAAATACTTTAAATTAAAAGACATTGGTAGACCATGCTTCACTCCTCGTGTTTTCCAACAAACTGGATGACATGAAAAAAAACAATTGTTACAATTAAAAAATAGTTAAGTTTTGCATTTCAGGTCGGCGAAGCGACGACGTTTATTGTTCATATATTGCACAAAAATTGACATTTTTGTCAATAGGTATTACTGTTAGTAATCTTGTTTGTTTGCACTTCTTTCTATTTTAAATTTGACAATCTATCACATGATTTATTATTATTATTATCATGATGTACGCACTGCAGTTGTAAAAGTTAACATCTCTTTGCTGTAACACTGCACACTGATGAAGCAAAACCTACATGGTGCTAACATCAAACTTAGTGTGACTTTTAACTTTGTTTCCCTGTGAAATCTTTTTCACCGACCAAGTCAAGTGTTTTGTTGTGAGAAAAGAGTGGCCTCGATTGCAAATTATCTTTCATTTGCAACAGTTGCCTCAGCCACCGGTGGCATTAGAATAAATCATTTATACTGCTTATTGAGCTTTAAATTATTCAACTGCAGAAGAAATTTTATTTTTAGAAAGGTGAAATTCACACCATTAATTATTAATGATAAAGTTTTCCGTTCATTTACAAAAGTGTTCAAAACGTTGATGGTATCATATTCTATACAAAACGCTTTCCGAAAATCCGTATCACTTACAAACGTGGGCACTGAATTTTAAAATCTAACTTCAATATATTTGTGAGTTGTCCATGGCTGTAGAAAAAACGTTGTGGCAATGTCTTGCGATTTTGACAATTTTTACCCATTTACCGAACATAGAAATTTATTTTGAATGTTTTGGTTCAAAGCATGCATGTCTTTAAAAAACTAAAACTATGTATGCTACCCTATGAAGTGTATCTTGTTAAAATTTCTGAGGTAAAGCAAAGAATTTGATGTACTGTACTACAACAAACATTTAAGAAGGTATTGTTGTGTACAGCGAAACGTTCTATGAACAACAAGAAATATCCAGCAATATTTTCATAATCGACACCTGTTATGTGTTACCTGATAAGCTTTTTAAGACAAGGTTTTGAATTTCAGCAGATTTTTTTTCATAGTTTATGTCGACAAAATGACGCCTGAGCGCAGCAAAAGCGATTTCGAGATGATAAATGGATCAATGCGTTTTTACACCAGATGAATTTACATCTACGGATGATGTAAATGCTGAAACACAATACTTTTTTGCAGTATCTCGACAGAGAGTACAGATTAGTCGATGGATAATTTTATCAGATCACAAGAAAACCCTTGCAAATGCACAAATGCAGTTGGAAATTTTTTCAGCAAAAAAGCTGACAAACAGAAAGTTTCTGGTTTACGGGCTTTCTAAAATTCGACCAGCAGAAACAAAGTTAAAATAGTATTCAAACTGTATGTACTGATAAAAACTTTACACAGAAGCGTGAACTTTTTATTTATGCACCTTAAACTTGACTTTATTTAGCCGTTTCGAAAGCAGTGAGAAACCAAATTTGCGTAATGTTTTTTTTTTTCGTAAAAAAGATTAGTTACGATGTCCGGGAAACTATTTTTAGGTAAAAATGAATATCTGCTTTGCAAAATGTCTAGCTCAAGCAGAAAATTTTAAACGAATGCAAAAAGATTTTGAAGAACACGTTAGTCGTTCACACCCCTTCAATCAAACATTTGAAACTAATGCTTAAGGCATGCCAATACCTGCAGTAAAATGAAGGTAGCAGTAGAAGTCAGATCACAGATGTTGGTCACATAACGCTTTAACTTGTATTTGTTAAACCAGCAAGGCGCTGTTGATTTCATTAGCGCTTTACATGATGGCGTAAAATATACACGGGGAAAAACTGTACATTAGGAGAATGACAAACGCCTATCGAAAGTAGCAACTTGGTTGCTGAAAACATTAAAAAAAAAGTAGGAACTGCATTAAAAATTAGAAGTATTTGCAATACGATGTCGTATTTCAAGTTCAGTTGGTACATACTGTATTGGTGCAACTGCATAGAGAGTTTACACGTCTAAATGCTGAAAGGTGCAAACCAAAACTATTACAAGATAAAAATAAAAAATTCTAAATTACTCGATTTGCGGAGTACAACAGGTTATTTTCAGGTGAAGACGAACTCAAAAAATGTCACCGCATGTACGGAAAGAACGCATTCAATATCATACATAACACATTGATAACATATCTGGCAAAAAGCTGAAAACAAACTTTGAACTCGGTTGATTTAATACGTAGCAACAAAGTTTAGCAATGTTTCCTGCATCTTATTGAGACTTTTGAGAATTTTCTTATTGAGTTCTAGTTTTTTGATCAGGTGGAAAATGACCCTTTGCACGAAACATGGGAAACTCAACAGACATTTTTGACGGTACTTATTTTTGTTTGAATTGAGAACAGATGCAGCTCTACTGTGTTTGTCCTTCTCTTGTTTCAGAATTGAAACTGAAAAAAAATTTTGTTTCGTTTAGATCACCTTCCGCAACCAACCGACTCCCCGGATGTGATCGCAAACTGCTTGTTCTGGGTCACTAAGCATTGTAGATTGGCGTCAAAAAATAAACATTAGTGCCTATACGCGAAAATTGCCGTCAAAATCATGGATTGGCAGCGATTGGTGTACGATACTGAAAAAACAAACTTGCACAAAGGAGAGTGTGAACACTTATACTGAAAATCTGGCGATTTCGGCGAAGTTGGTCTCTTGACTAATTTGTTTGGTCGCTTAAGTCTTTGGGCAAGACATCCACCTTGTGCTGCAGCGTTATCTATATTCTTGCTTAATTTCTGCTGATGAAGGATGGATATTTTTTTCGAAGAACAAGAAAAATCGTTGGTTTTTCTAATAACGTTTTTAACTTATATCTAAAACCCAAAATGAATAAAACTTCCAAGGTACGCTCATACTTTAAAAGAACGTAAAAGAATCTACTGTTGACTTGCATCAAACGAATCTTACAGCAAATAGATATATAAAGGCTTGGAGGAGAGAATCTCTTCCTCCAAGCTCCTATCCAGTTAAGACAGCTGCGTTTCGCGGCACCTGGCTTCTGTCAACAAAGGCGTGACGTAACGGCAGTTATGTGAACTTGAGCTACGATAAAGGTCGGCAGGCGAATGGCCGCACTTTCGGCCTGCCCTCGGCGCACGCGCCCTGGCCGCTTGTGTAAACAAGTGCGACTGTGGGAAAGTTGTTCTCCGCTGGTTCCCAAGCGTTCCGCGCGCGTTTGCGGTCGTAAATAAAGGACAGCATGGGCAGGGGTTTTCGCTTGCGCGAGCAATTCGTCTTTGCCGCCCACGGGCAAACAGCGATATTGAGCACGATGATCTGCAAAATCCAGCCACGCCAATCGCCCGGTATTTGCGATCGCTTCGCGCTGCGCTCGATAAACTGCGTAAACGCGTCCTCCGGGATTTCCGGGAAGGACCTGCGGCCTCGTCTTCATTTACGGCGGCTCAGGAATTACAGTTACTGAAGCACGCCCGGTTTCAAAAAGCGTTCAAGGAGACGGAGAATTAAAAGCAAATGAAAAAACGACAGCAATTATCACGATTATGGCGACAGTCTGATTGAGACGATGAACGTCTACTAAAGTCGGAACTACTTTGGGTAATTGACGGCGTTTTGAGGCTGATAAATGATTCCACAGCAGCAACCAGAACCCAATGAAGTAAAGTTCGAAAATAATGGTGATAAATAAGTCTGGAATGTTCGAAATCAGAGGCATAGCTAAGCCAAAAATTTTTGGGGGGCCAAAATGTTTGATTTTAGGCGAATAACACTATTTTGCTTTGGATGCCGCATTTTAAAGCGCAAAATGACTGTATATGCTAAACATTTTGGGGCATGTCCCCCTGGGCACCCTCTGGCTACGCCTATGTTCGAAAGAGCATACTCGGCAAAAATTCTAATCATCATTGAATGGAGCCAACAACAATCCGGGCGGTTGTTGAAATGCGAATGAAGATGGTACCAAATGCTTCTCTTTTGGATATGCCTTTGCCAAAATTAATACATGAAAATGAAACGGCAAAATTGTTGCAAAAGCTAGCCTCAAGTTGCTGCCAGCCGTATTTTCGCTTGCGACGCTAGTATCTTCGTAGCCAATACTGTTCTTCATGAGTTGAGTTTTTGTGACGTAGGCCTACCGTTTTTTCGCTTTGGCAATGCTTATATTTAACTTGATTAAAATTTTTCGAAGTGTAGGCTAGGCTACCTGCAGTTAGAAACTTTCTATCGTTGGTAACAAAGACATTTAAATTAGACTCAATTAATGCCCGACTACCTTTACCTCAAGCATTCTTAACTCCCTAGTGGGACACTACGCGCATCTTCAAATGGACGTCACAACAACGGTCTCACTTGATGCATACTTGTGTTGATTTGTCAGAGGCGAGCTGGTTTCTTCTAGTCAACTCTGATCAAACCACTGGGGTCGTTCAATTTTGTAGTGTTTGACTTTCTTTCAATTTTTTCTTTGCATTTCTGGCATTTGCATCCATAACCAACATGATTCAAATGGCGCTCTATCAGGCAACCGCATATTTGGGATGGAAATACACACACATTAGACAAAATAGGAAAAATGACAAGAAGTTGAAAAAAATGCGCAACCAGAACAATTTGTCTTGTTACAATTTACGCCTAAAAGCCGCCAATCAACAATTAATGACTTCGGAGAATGTCGTGCAAAGTAAATTTCAAGTTTTATGGATTTTTGCCGTATTTAAACGGTTGATATCAAAAGAAGAGATTAAACACTGGGAAGAAAGTACTGCTTTAGTTTTACGGTCGTTTGTCTCCATGCGAAGCCATTTTTATGGTGCAGTTGTTTTATCTCCTGGTTGCGTTTCGTAGTGCGAAAAATCCTTATTTTATTTTACTGGAGTAAGCAGGAAAGCCCTGGTGTTTGAAAACGGCCTCTGGTTGTAAATTAATCATCAGATGACATTTTAAACTGGGAAGCGTTGTGAATAGATCAAACGTTTTCACGAGCAATGATACGAAACTTTGGACGACAACCAAGTTAATACTAAAACCAAAAAACATTTATCAGAGAAATTTTATAGGGCTTTTATTGCGAGAAGAAATATTCTGAAATGATTTTCGTTTAAACAATGATTTTGCTTCCGTATAAAAAATGAGCACTGCTGTTTTTTCAATTCTTATTTAACATTGTTGTAGCACTATCACGGGCCTTCCTTAGTTATTTTTAGAATATTCATAACTTGTTTTTCCAATAGTTTAAGGGACCTGCTGCGCTCTGTGAGTGATTATATGACTACCATCAAATTAGCCCTCTAACGACCAATGTGCCATATTTGGTACGCTTCAGGTTTCAACATCTTATTGCTGCATGGGGTCAATTTTCGCTGCACCGTCCATATC
>JGI24159J19872_10000615_pt1 | contig 33459 bp, 26 predicted proteins | sample Ectturendosymbi4_FD_19872 | JGI IMG/M metagenome (IMG submission 19872) | reverse complement strand
AAAAAAACCAGCTTGGTATTATTTCAAACGACCGCAGACCACACAAAGACGACTCCGATAAAAACATCCCCCATAAAACATACGACTTGGAAGTCTCTCCACTAATGCTCAAAGCTTCGTTACCAACATGCGTGGGCGCAAATATGACAGACCAAGTTTGTGGGTTGAAAGCAGTACGTTGTGAAGTTGGACTTGCGGCTTGTCTTATTACAACCTTTCCTCTTCATTAAGCCATTGCTCATGTCGCACATCGTTCAGTGCAAAATTGATGTGATTCATCACTCACTTGATAGATTCGGAGGATTCTGTTTGATCTCACCGAATGAACCCCGTGAGAAATTTACGAATCATTTGAAAAATTGTGGTGTTCTTGCAGTGAAACGTCTCGCATCTGCAGACAAACGGTGACCAGCACTCCGCATCACGCTAGTCATCCTCTTCTGAGCTTCATTCGTAGCTTTCGGTTTTTATAGTTGACACGATTTTTGCTGCCGCCACTGGTAGTAGTGACGCTGTTCCGGACAAACTGGTTGATCAGGTTATATTTTACACGGCGCTGGATCCGACTGATCGCCTCCTCGGGCTGATTGGTATGCATTACCTGGGGTTTGTGCTTCAAGCCTTGGCGATACGGCGACGCACGAGGGGTCGTTCACGCATTTGCAGTTCCCTAAAATGCGACTTCAGTCTTGCCTGGAATATGTGATGCTTGCTTTGTTATTTTTTAAAATCAGCGTCATTAAACGAAAGTGCTCCTTTGGGACAGATTTTAGGTCTATTTATGTCGATCAAGTTGACATCGAGTCTGTCTTTACAGGTCAGATGAAAGTGGGAGACCCCACACCCGGGCGATACACCGCAAATGAGGTTAGTTCTTCTGACCACGCGTCGCGTTCTCACTGCAATGTGCACGTGGTTCTGCAGCTAGCTGCGCCGGCGAGACGGAACAGCCATATTAATAACAGCATTAGATGCGGGAAAAGCTTTGTCTTCGCCGGTTTCATCACTGCCTGTGTTTATGTTCACTCATAGTAAAATGCCGTGAAGTGCTTTTAACCTTAACATAAGTTTCGATCAGTGTGAAAGTCGTGATGAATTTCTGCGTCAAGGGTATATGGGCGAACAGTTGCTCATTAGCATGACGATAGTATGCTTGTGGTAAAAAAAAGCATTTAAAGTCACGTTTGTAGTAATTGTACTCTATAAAGTCTTAACGTAGCCCGCTTCGTGTTTTTCCCGTGCACACTTATCTTGACTGCCGCTTGAAGGGTGAATAGTCAAAAAAGAGAAATTTTGTCAAAAATTACATTATGAAGGGGAGGGCTCAAGCGACAATGGCGTTTTTTTCGTTGCAAGATGTTTGCCATTGGCTGGTTAATATTTTGCAATATCCGATTGTCCGCAAAACAACAGTTATTTTCAAGAGAGGAGTGTAAGTTGTTGAACAGTGGGAAATACTGCGTCGACAAGTGACTCTTTTGAATGGTGTCTTCTGCAACACTTCTGCTTGTCGCTGTAAAGACGTCCATTTCAGTTGGTATTGGAAAGAAAGTAAAATTTTAAAAATATGACACTCCGTCGACAAGCTAAAGCAACAGCCCATTGGGAAGCTGGGGTTGTTGGGGGGTAAATGTTGGGTTTTCGTGCTGTTGAACCCAGAATCAATACTTTAAAACATTTAATCGTCTTCTCAAAGCCTTTTTTTGCGATTTACCGAGCAGCGAATGCTCTCACACTCAGAACACACCCACACCTGAATTCGACCAATCCGTGTCTGTTTCAGTTGAACGTGGCTCCGCCCCCCAAACCCCATTACCCGGACATCATCGTTTCCAGCCAGAACCCCCACAAAGTGTCTGCCTCGGGAATGCCGCCCCCCAGCTACGACAGTCGACAAGCGAACCCCCCAATTTCCAACCTGCAAGGAATCGGGTCGCCGAACGGGAGTGACGTCAGCGAGGAATTAATGCCTATGGATACCCCCCCACTCGGAAATTACGTCCCCCCTGTTAGTCTTCCGCAGATTAACAACGTCTCGCATTTGCCAGAAAATTTACCACGTACGTAGAGCTTATTTTCAATCGACGTGTTATACGAAGACTAGCAGAAAGTTTGTGAAAGTTTCATCATGTATTACCATATTTGTTTTGACAAATCCGCCTGGCGCATTTGCGGCCATCCTTGGTCTGTGAAACTCCAGCGTAGCGTAGTCAATTTCCAATGTCTGTGTAAAATTTTTCGAAGTAGCTTGACATCTGTCACTTCATAATATGCCAGAATTTTTGTTGTTGGATGCATTGCATCTCCCACGTCGCGCGGCATGTTGCGAAAAAATTTGCACACTCCGCTTCTCCGCTGGTCTCTGATCAAACTACAGTTGTTTTGAAAAACACCATCACGCTTGAACGGACGGTCCGATGGATCGCTTCACTAGATTTGAGTTTGGCACAGGTACAGCTGTGCACCCGAACGGCACGCGCGAGATCTCGGTTTGCCCGCAAAGCGTTTTTTTTCGACGCAGGTACTTTTTTCACAGCGACCGGTTTATTTTTCCAGCTCCACATGAAATGGAGATCTGCATCCGATACCGCAACGCCAACGTGCTCGCGTGCCACGTGACCGAGCTGCGAGGCTGCCGAGTGCACTACGGCAACTCCACTCTGCAACACATGGCCAGCGCGGCCCATGACCTGCCAAGCCACGTGTTCGGGCCCGAGAACTTGCAGCAGGTCAGGCCCGTCGAACTTCTGACATGTTCTGAGGCAGTGGCGATTGGTCGCCATTCATCCGTGACCAGGGACCACGTTGTCAAACAAATCTACGCAGTCGTTCAGTCGGATGTGAGCCGCTGACGTCTGGGCCCATGAAAATTTTGTTTAGATAGAAACAGTAAATCGAAAAATTGCTGAAACTTGTAAAATGACTTGCAGGGTGTAACGGAATCTCTAAGATGTTCAAAAATCCTTGGAAAATTTGAAATAATCTGAATTTTGGAAATACTTCGAACTTGCAGGAAAGCACGATTTTACCTTCTTTGTTCGTGAACCTGAATTCGTGCCATGTATTGCGGTGGTGGTGAAGAAACGCACATCAGTCTTCAGATGTTTTCTAAAACTTCAGCAGTCTGGTGTTTGTTGGCGAAAAGCCGTAAAAGTTTATTTCCGCTTTCGTTGCCTTTGTTTCGTTTGAGACAAGTATTGTTCGACGCGTTTGAAATCTTTCTGCACAGTGTAAAGGTTTGATTAAGACAGCACACTTACAGCGATAAGCACAACAACAAGTTCACATTCGCCATGCAGGCCAACTGTAACGTAGAAGCGTGGTATTGTATATAACGTATCCACTCACACACGCAACCCAGCGCAGTAGACTCAAGCGTACAAGATAACAAAAGCCCTCGCTGATCAAGCCTCGAGTGCGATTGCGGTTGAAAAGGAAGTTTCGTTTTTATTGACTTCCGGTTCTTGTCCAGGTCGAGCTGCTCGATTGCGAGGCGTACGCGACGTCAGAGAAGCAGGCCAGCCTGACGCGACACGTGTTGAACAACATCAAACGGGGACTGATTATCACGTATCGCGATGGATGCTTCTACGCTCAGCGGTTATGTCAGAGCAGGGTAGGTTGATATGCTCAGTGGATGCGCGCGCGCTTGTCCTTTTTTAATATCAGATGAACTTTTTGTTGGTGCCCTGGCGTCGTGAGCTGCTCAGTAAAGATGTGAGCAGTTCGGTTGCCTTGTCTGTCAGCGGTTTGAAAGCGATTCGGGGTCAGCTTGTCAACGGACAGCGTTTAATGAACTTGGTTTATTTTGAGCATGTGGTGGGAGGGGACAGTGTTGTGGTACGCGATGTTGTCGTTCACGCGCTGGAGCGCTTGCGGGGCTGCGAGACCCCCTGGGGCTACACGAAGAAAGTCCCCTGGGGCTACACGAATAATCCAAACCGTGTGGACGACGGTTGCTGCTGCTGGCAATGATTTGAGCGCGAATTGATAAATTTCCGTTCTTAAACAGCTTTCTGCCCTTGTAAGTACAGGCGCATGCACCCACATGCTGGAAAATAGTTTCGGAATAAACAATAATGATGCATGGCCGTAAGAGGTCGTCTTTATTAATAATAATCCGATGTGCGAACGACGTGAACACAGGAACCACCGATCAGTCACAGGCGATCTTTGGCTGAACTCTGTGCTGATCTGAGCTTTTGCACGTTTTCGCTTGTTCGCAAGAAACGCTTGAACGTCGAACGGACGAAGTGCAAAACCTGAAGTCTTGTGGAAAAGGCGGAGAATGACGTGCAGCGTTTTCAAGTCCATAGTTACATTTGCCAGTTTGTCATGACAACGCTGACGTGGTTTAAACCTGTGGCTCATTGCGTTGAGACTTTGATCTTCTCAAAATGCCTGCGTGGTGTTCAATGCCGAACGGACGATTAGTGGCGACGTTTGCTAACCATGGGCGTCGGAGGGGAGTGAAGAGGGGACCTTGTCCCCCTGGATTTTAAAATTTCAAAATTTCCAATTAAATTTTTGGCAAAAAAGGTTGTTCTCTTAGTTTCGAGAGGGCAAAATGAAATATCTCCACTTTCGCCCCCCCCCTGGAATCTTTTCGGCTGCCCATGGATAAATCCACTATTTTCCCCCCTTGGAAAAAATCTTTCCGACGCCCGTGTTGCTAACCATGACTGAACTTTCGCGATAACTTCTATTCCTTACTTTCGTGACAAGACGGAACACGAAGATTGGTTTTGATGGGTGAGAGCTGAACACATCGTCGAGGCGAGAAGTGTATTTCATCCCTTTCGTTCTCATCAGTAAAAATTCTATTTTACGCAGGTTTTTTTAGGGCGTTTAAGGGTCCCTAGAGTTTCAAATCGGGTCCCTAGAATCAGAGAAAATTATCATCGGGTCCCTAAAATCTGAGAAAATCGGGTCCCTGGAATTAGAGAAATCGGGTCCCTACAGATCAATACCGGGTACCTAACATTTTCCTTACAAAAAAACTGTATTTTACATTTTTAGCTCTTGGCCACCAGTCATTTGTTTGTGTTCAGGTCTTTGTCCTCGGCCCTGAATCTAACGACAACAACCAGCCGGAGAAGCTGGATCGGAACAAGCTGCTCAAAGTTTTCGACTATCGAAAGTTCTGCAAAGATTTGCAAGNNTTTTCAAATGGCNCCCGAGAGAAAGCCCCTGAGGTTTGTTGAGAGTTTCGTCTTCGGTGATAGATCGCGTTAGACCNTACGCTTGTAAGCCACTCGCAATGTGGCGCAGGAGTTAATCTTCCCCATGTACTGTGTTTAATAGTGNTGGATTCATAGGCGTAGCCAGGGGGAGCTAAGGCCCCTCACATTTCTAGAATACCTTGTCATTTTGTGCTTTGGGAGGAGGTATCCCAAACAAAATACTGTTGTTCCCTTGAAGTCAAAATTTTTGGCTCGTCAAAATTTTGGGCTGGCTACGTCACAGGTTGGATTGGTGCTTGTTGTAGAGCACCTCGCGGCTGCATCGCCTGCAGAATGGAAAAACTTGTGAATGTTTGTCTTTTTCTGACATTTTTAACCAGAGTTGACATCCCAGTGCAAGAGTAGCCTGTAGAGCAGTGTTTCTCATCCTTTCTCTACCACGCGTCTCTATGTTATTCTCCTGTTTTTCAAACCACCTTGACTTCAAATAAGTAAATTGGACGGAACAATTTACCGTTCAAAAACTGTCCTGTGTTAGAGCGCGTATGGGCTCGCGATCCCCTGGAAATTGTATTGACGCCCCCAGGGGAGGCGTGCTCCCCCCGGTGAAGAACCACTGCTGCAGAGATTGCAGCACACAAAGAACAGCTGGGGGATGAGAGCGACTGAAATGTGAGCAAAGCTGACCTGGGTTTGATTTCGAAGAAGTTTTTTCTTGGAAAATTCTTTTCTAGCCCCTTGTCACGGGGGCCAATGCAGTCATGTGCGTTTTGTGTTACTGAAGTAAAGTGTGTGGTGGGGTTTGCTTGCGTATCAAGAATTGTAAAAACTTGTCATTCAAAGCTTTTGATATCACAAAGATGTCGCAGTAAAGTTCTCGAAAACGCAAAGATCAGGTTTGATAAGTTTTTGCATGAACTTAATATTAAATAGAGATTTCCTGCAACGCGCTGAAAACAGGGTTTCGGAGCGAGTCGTGCGCAAGGTCGTGATAAAAAAAGTCAAACTGAACAACATTAAAAACAAACAGCAGTTTCTGACTAACTACGGTTTGTCGTTGAGTGGTACGGCTCGTCTGAGCTAGAAATGGGCATAATCTGGACTTTGTAGTTGATTTCTGTGTTTGTGGCGCAGACGGAGGTGAAAGCGTCTTTCGGGCAAAACTGGTCGATAAAGAACCCGATAGAAAAGAACCTCGTCACTCTGTTTATGGTCCCAAGAGCTGCGCGGTTTCTTCTGACCAAGGTAAGCTGGTGTTTGTGGTGACGTGCGCAGAGTCCGAGCTTTATGTTTTCTTGAAGTGGCGGCGACTTTTTTAAACAGGTCGGACGTATTTTTTAAATTCGAAGTTTAAAAATATTAAGTCATGGCGGAAAAACCAACCATCCTATATAACCTACATAGTGTTTCGAGAGCAGCCGGCCATTTGCTACTGTACCATAAGACTATGGGGTCGGGTTCCGCAATGTTCAGGTTGCTAGCTATTCGAAAAATTGTTTACTATTCACACTGTTTTTGAAAGCAAAATAAGAGTTGGCCAAAACCTCATTATGTTCTCCCGATTTTGGAGTGACGTGTTGCTTCAAATTGATATGTTTTGCTTCGATACTTTCTTGAAAAATGAGCATCAATCCCTAACGTTGACGAAATGAGGTTATTTCCATGGGTTTCGGAAGGGCCAGTAGGGGACCTTGACCCCTCTGAGTTGTTGAAATTTTCCTGTTAACTTTAAAGCAGAAAAATATTTCATTTTAGTTTCGAGCCGGTAAAATGAAGTTTAGCCACTGTTGCCCACCTAGAAACAATCCACTATTGCAAAGGTCTCCACACTTTTTTGTCCAAGAATCACATAAGCTATTACGCAACAGTTCGAGGGCCGGACATCTTAAGTGTTGTCATTGCTTCAGGATATGTTAAATTCTACCAACTCAATAAATATTTCGTACAAATATATTCTTTATTATTGTCAAAATGTCTTCGCGGGCCGGATAAAATGATGTCGCGTGCCGGGTTTGGTCTGCAGGCCGTAGTTTGGAGAACCCTACACTGTTGGTTAGCGCAGTAAAATCCACTTTGGACCACCACTCGAAAAAATTCTTTCGGCGCCCATGTTCATTCCATTTTTACCTAACAGTCGTCTGCCGTTTGTACAAATAGAAAGATAATTTCTTTCGGTGTTTGGAATTTCTTGTTGTCAGGGCATTGATCAGAACGACGTTGTGCTTGGTCGCTTTTCTCAATTTTTCATATCTGTAGTTTCATTTCATGTAACGAATTTTAAAAGTACGTTTGAAAATCTCTGTCCTTGCCGTTTTTTTTTTTCGAAAAAAAAGCACGTTCAGATACATACAATTGTTACGTGACAATCGCAGATCAAAGAAATCAAATGCCCGCAATATTCGAGTCTGAACAGCATCATGAACTCCGGACCTGACAGCTACGATCGAATGGCCGATCGCGCTACGGCGCAATCGATGCAATGCGTGGAGCAGCTTATCCGAATGCTTGACGATTCCCAAGCGTCCTTCTCGGAAATGCTGGATTTGTCCGTTCCGCAGCAGGCGACCGCTCCTGAGGCACCCGCGCCCGAAGTGCTGCCAATGCAGAACGGGGCCTTCCAGCAAAACGTCTTGCGTCCGGTGCCAATCGAGGAAATCAATGACGTTGAAATGGGAGGCGTTGGCGGGCAGTGAAAGAGATTGGCTGGTCGTTCGAAGGGGAAGCAATGACTGGAATGACTGATGCTGAACGGTCATNTTTCGAAACCATTCAAGTTTCGCTTTTTGTTTTTTTGCTGAATGCTTTTGCTNTTTGGTTGCGATTACTGGCCAAGGTGTGTCTTCGAATGGAAGCGTTGGCGATGATCAACGTGCTTCCTGAGAAAAAACAACTTGATCCTGTGGCTTGTTTTATATTAGAGAACAAGATAATATCTGAGACTATGGTGGTGAAAAATCAGTCCTACTGTTGTTGTTTCAATACGACAGGGCCGTTCGAGCGGCTTGCCTGGCCATGTGTACTTGCTAGGCTCTCAGGCGATGGTGCGGTTCGATGATGAGCTGCCTGAAAGGTTGTATTTGGGAAATATAAGACTTGAGCGAAAGCTTTGTTTCCTTTGGGATGGTTCTGCCAGCACATGAGATTAACGTTTTTGAAAGGATGTGCTGGGATCGAGCTTTTTTGTTCATGCTGTTCTGTTTTGTTTTCTTCCCTCCCTTACCAACCGGCCCGAAGCATTTTGTCAGCATCATAAATGCTGTGAGACTTTCTTTCAGCATAGAGGCAACACCTGTTCGCTTGGTTTGTTTTTTTTTCCGAATCCAAGTATCGTGGACTTTATTATTCCTCAATTTTTTGAAATCAGATTTTGAAATCAAGTGTTTGCAAGCAACGTAATGTCGTTTTGTAGTTCGTCGAACAACAGGATGAGAGCGGGTGTATATAGCAACCCTTGCGTCTTATCGAGTAAGGAGTTCATGCATGTCCTCATCTTGTTTTATTTTTAGTAATTTCGTTACAAGGAATGTTGAAATTCTACTTTGCGCCTTATTTGCGTGTAAATATTGAGCTCATTGTTTTTACAACCCGTCTTGCACTTGTAGTCGTAGTAACTCGTTTGAGGTCGAGCTGTCCGTTCCATGTTGTGAGTCGTTCTTATCCAACTGACGCATCCGCCAACTTTCGATTGTGCGACGCGTTCACCACTGAAGCGTCGAATGAAGTTGCGGCCTTGAATTAAATCGCATAGCAGGAAGTTTATCGTAGCGGAAATACCTATTCTATTAATAAAGGAACAAATTNTTATCTATCGATAGAGGAACTGAAAACACGTTCTTGCTGACGTGTAGTTTTTCACNTTTCGAAGCCGTGAATTTGGATAAGTGTGCAATTGCNACAACCTCATTTGCGAAAANTTTTATTTTGACGGCGGTCTGTTTCACACCTACTTCCGGTTAGACCAGTGGTTCGTTACGTGGGGTAAATTTCATCGTCCAAGGGGGTAAATTAACTGAACCATAGATTCCAGCAAACGTAAATTTTTAGGAATCATTCTAAACTGTAAGAGTTTGTTAATTTTAATATTTGAGCACCATTGAGTGCATTGGGGATAAATTTGCCAAGCTTGTTCGATAAAAGGGTAAGATATGTAAAAAAAGGTTAAGAACCACTGGATTAAGCAAAGAACGCCGACGCAAGTTCGCGGCTCTCGCATGCGCTTAACGGAAGATGCGATACGAGCAACTTCCGAAGCATTTTTGTACAGCAGGTTCTTACTTTCGCTGATCCAATCCATGTGGCCTTGTTTCTGCAGCACGTGCCTTAGATCAGTCAGTGCCACCAACACCGCGTCTGTGCCCCGGATAACTTTCATTGCAACCTTTCCAGTGTGTGTGTTTGCGACTGTGCTTTATCTGCCGTCATTTGCAAGATGTCTCTTTTTTTTCTACGCTGTACAGGAAGCACATCTGCGTTGGATCGCCACGGCGCGTTGTACTCAAGACTGTTGTAATTAAAAGTGACGTTTCATTTTACAGTGTGTGAAATATTGAGGTTATTGCCACTGACGTTATTTACGGGCAGATCCACGTAACTGATGAGGGGGCAGGGGGCGAGCATCCCCCCCTGGAAAGTTAAATGTGAAAATCGGCCCCCACCTATCTCATATTTTGGTATTTAGTATTCTTTTGGTTTTCAAAAGTTGTTTTCTTTTAGTTTTTCGGGGTGTTTTCGTGGTTTAGCAAGCGTAACCATCCACATGCGAATTCACTACCAGTTCTCAACTTCTTTCCTGAGTGTTAGCCATTGGGCCCCCTACAGCCAAGATCACCCCCATGACTTAAGCCACTATTCACGCCACTGAGCGTAGCGACCGCCGCGTGGCTTCACAACGCGCCAAGAACTGGCAACGACTCAGCGCTGGACTTGCTTTTATGTCAGTGGGTTCGACGAAGGTCATCTGAAACATGACTAAAAGCTTGGTTATATCACAATTTTTACTTTCTGTTATACTGGGAAAAAATGGGGTTCGACAGAAGTTTGGAAAACTACGTAAGGGTTCGGCGTGTTTAGAACCACTGTTTTATGTGAATGCAGAAGTACACGTCGGAGAACCCACAAGGGTGATCGCTCCTTGTGGGTGATGCGTAACAGAGGGTTGCTTAGAAACAAACTGCTGTTGTCCATCACGCAATTTCGTGGTTGAACCTCAGCAACTCCCCCTATTTTGCTTCATCGCGCTCGAGGCAGTGTTGTGTGACATCACAAACAGCCTGCGCCGCCTGTGGCGTCACTTGCAAAATTATTATTGGATGTTGAAAGGACACGGTGTCTTTCGATAGACGGTCGATGCTGAAGGTTAAGGAAACGCCCTGGTCAAGCCGACCTACGTCAGCTTTCGCTGTAGCGATAAACTACTGCAGCTGCGGGGTTGGCGTTGGCGATCAGTTTTTGATTGATCGCATGCAATGCGAAAGATTTGTTTAACGACAATTGGCGGCAGGCAGAAGCCTCAATAATGCTTCTTGTCGCGGCGGTTGAGGTGCACGCTCTTGCCCGAGGAGCGCTACGCGATTCCCTCAGTGGTCGTGAATCGACCACTCAACCTTCCCTTTCAGAGGCGGACACTCTAGTACTGAGCTATCGCCACCCATCAGTTGTTCAATGATTCTCGTCGGGTCTTTACCAGACACGGTTCCCACAAAAATACGCGGGGGGGGTCTTGATCATGCGCCGTTTATTTGCGAAAGACGCGCGAGACGTCCGTGCGAGAACTGACGACGACAGCAATACGAAACAAACGCTTTCATCACCGGCGCAGACGCGATCGCACCTCGACATGAGTGGGGGGATGCTCGCTCGGGCGACAGCACAGAAGATCCTTTCAACGAATTCGCGTCGCTGATTGACGTCAAAAAATGACGTTGCACTCCCCCGCAAGCATTGTGACGTTGCGCGTACGATTTTTTGCGAAATTCGACATATATTTTTGAGGGGGGGGATGAGCGCGTACGATTTTTTGCGAAATTCGACATATATTTTTTGAGGTGGGGATGAGCGCAACGTCGCTTCAGAATAGCAGAAAAAAGGTGAACGAGCTTGTTCGAAAACCGAACGACAGAAAAACTGCGACAGCTCGAAGCAAGGACAGCGTCAACAGTAAAACTCCACGCTCGTCACAAACGCCGGTCCGGCGATGAATGCGGGCGTCTGTTCGAGTAGAAACTGCAGCCGCGAGTGGAAACGCGTGACACGAGCATTGTTCGCGGCGCTATTTCGAGACTGGGGAGGTTTCCGGGTCGCAGCCGGAAGGACGCCGCGTCACGTGATGTCACAAACACTCGTCGCAGCGACGACTTCTTCAAAAATGACCGAAATAAATTTCGCTTTAAATCTAAAACGGTGCAAACGATCCGTGCAAGAACGAAAAAGAAAAAGCAATAAAACCAAGCGGTTGGAATGTCCAGCTGACCCCCCACCCCCAACTCGAGCGTGCCGTTAGATTTCGATGGGCCGCAGCACGGGCTTGCGTATGTGGCGCATGGATGACCCGGGCTCGTTCGGCTTGAACGGGGCCAGGGCGCCGTACGGCCGCGGTATGGGCAGCTCTTGTTCGTCGTCCGGTATGTAGGCGTTGGGGCGTGGCTCCGCTGTGGTGGACACACCCCCGGCGAGCTGGTACTGCTGTTCTTCTTGTTCGGCCTGCGCGAGACGGACAAAGATGAAACGAATGCGCGAAAGAAAGTTGCGTTTCTTTGCTGCATGAGCTTCTGTGAATAAATCTACTCGACGGGCGAAATATTATAAACCGTGAACAAAAGGCGGTAATGGCTCGTACGGAAAAGGACCGTGTTAAATCTCGACTGCACCAAATGTTTGTTGCGTTCGACTCCAAATTTGCATGAATGCAAATATTGAGGGTAATAAGACATAATCGCTACCTTGATTTGGGTTACGGCTCGAACAAGTTTGGCAACCACTGCTTTATAACAACAGCAAAAACCGCTGTTACTCGCTTGTATTCAGAAACTATTAGGAGAAACAACACCTCTCAAATCTTGCGGAGGTCAGCACTTAACCGCGCGGGCTAATAAATCTTTAGCCGAGGTTGCGGGTCGACAAATTTTCATGAAAAAAACAAACGAAATTATCCAAGCAGACCACAAAAGTATAGAAATCACACGTTCTTATCATTCAACCCGGAAAACTCACCAAAGCTTTTTCGGCGACCTGTATTCGCTTCTTGTCCTCCTCCCTGACCATCTTCTCCCACTCCAGTGCAATCTCGTCGCTAGGTGGCTCGCCCTGCAAAAATTTCACGACGTCACGATCCTGGGAAATTTTTTCGCGATTCCTTGTGACGTCACAGAAAAGACAAGGAGGCGTAAATAGCGCGACGCGTAAAGTGAATCACATTTTCATGGCAAGGTTGGAGAGACTTAGTCGTTTTTTTAGGTCACACGGTGATGGCAAATCGAGGGCAAGTCAGCTCTTTGTTGAAAGTACCAATCGCATATGTCACATTTGAAAGCNACAGTCGCATTTGTCAAATTTGAAAGTGCCAATCGCATTTGCCACATTTGAAGGTAACAGTCGCNTTTGTCACATTCGAANGTTACAGTCGCATTTGCCACATTTGAAAGTGCCAATCGCATTTGCCACATTTNAAAGTAACAGTCGCATTTATCACATTTGAAAGTAACAGTCGCATTTNTCACATTTGAAAGTGCCAATCGCATTTGCCACTGGAACCGCAAACGCAAATAGTAACGAAAACAGGAGAAAATTAAATTTTCCCACCTTGGCAAAAAAGCAGCAGCATTAATATTGTCGCTAGTCAGCAAATAGCTTTGTTCCTACGCACGCTAGGTTCTTGGTGTGGGCGGAAGGAAACGCAACCGTTAAGATCAGAGCGCGAAAAATGTCGCCCGCGTTTGACTCCGCGCGCGACGCACTCTCGCGATCGCTGCGACACGCAACTTTTTCCAACGTTCGGTTTAAGCCGCAAAGTGATTAAAAACGTCTGTCGCCCGATAACTTGCAGCGCGGGTCGAATCGTTGTGAACAGAACGTGTTTGCGACGACGTTACATTTCCGTGACTCAAACGAAATACTCAAGACGTCATCGTGTTGACAAGTTGGGAACGATTTGCTTCCACTGTTTGCACGATGACCCTTTTTTTAAAATGCAAATGAGCGGCGACGGTACTTGAAATTAAGCTTCTATATCTTCTTGTTTTTCTACTGTATACTGCGTGTACAATTGTCATGTTATGGTCGAGACCCGCTTTCCACACACAGAGGTTGTGGGCGGTGCGACTCGTGGATGTCTCCAGTTCGGAACTATTCGTGCTTTTCTGCTCAACTATCCTGACTTGGTTGGCGGAAGAACAACAACAATTCGCAAACGAGTTTATTTGTTCTGTTCTTTCGCCACTGAACGACAGGCAGCAGATTTTGGAAACTGATAGTCGTGACGAACTGGAAGGTGGGAGGGATCCTCCCAGTATAGCGCACTGTGGGGCGAAATTAAGATTTTCTTGCGCAAAAACTTTCAAAGTGCAATGAAAATAGGAACAAACTTGTGACGTGGACGAAAATTTTCTCAAAAACTTGGGAGAGACGGTCAATGGCCCTTTTTTCTCATTGGTCGTCGTACTCACCACGGAAACAAACTTGAGGAAAATCGCATGGCGCAAAATAACTTTTGTTTCTGAGGGAAACACGTGAGTTGTTCAGTAAACCAACTTACGTAGGACAAAAACACGTTTTCAGCAATGGTTGATTGAGTTGGGCACATATATGTTTGCCCTCTCATATATCCCAGCTCCGGTACATACGTGACGTGGCAAGGCAGCCCCGTGCCCCGCGTCGGGGGGGCCCGACCATTCGTAGGGGCCCCACAACGTATATTGTATTAGTAGGCTAAGTTAGAGCCGTCTCTCTACCCTTGACTTTTACTCTTCTGGTTTTCGCCCTCAATGCAGAGCCGGTAGATCAAGCATGTAATATCATGATTCGTTAATTTCGAAAAATAATTGCGGACGTTCGGACACTATAGCAGTATTTTGTAAAGTTGGTGACCACATCTGAATTTTTGGTGGGCCCCAACAGCCTTCCACACGGCTCTGCGGTCATACATGTATAGTACGAGAAAGCCTGTCTCCTTAAAATGATTGACGAAGAAAAATTTCCAATGCTTTCTGTAGATTCGAAGTGGTTAGCGATCTTGTACGGGCTTGCATGCAAGCAAATGCGTTCAGCGTTTGTTTTGCATATCAGTGGGTCTCAGGCCGACCGGCGGCTCAGTTGGTCACGTTTCGGTTTTGAGTCATCCTCTGTGTCGTAAGTTGACATAACGATTCAAGCGAATGATGTTGTTACGCGCTTCGACACACCTAATCCTTTTCCGCCTCGTTTTGTGTTTCCCGCCGGCCCACGCAATTAATATGCGTTCGCACTGTCGTTGTGACCGGACCGTGATCGGGACAAGTACAAGATGGCAGGGTTGCTCAGATGTCAGGACATCGCGATTTATTGATTAACTGTGTTATTCATTTGTCAGTTCAAGCATCGAGGACATGGCCCTTTGCTTCAATGCGCTGAACACCGTTTGCAGAATGAATGAATGGACCCACGGTCTCCTCGATGTTGTGTTTGCAAACGTGAGGCACCAGCGTGCAAATAACAGTTTCGTAACTATCATACCACTTCCCAACCAACCAACATCGATATATTACTAGTTATAAAGTATTTGCCTGCTATAACACGCTCCATAAGCCAATTACCAGAAACCGGCAAAATTTGCTTTAAAAACAAGTAGCGTCGTTAATCTAAGTATACTCGTATGCATGCCCGTCGGAAGGAGGGGGCAAGGGGAAAAGCACACCCTGGATTTTGAAATTTGATATTTTTCCTAAATATCAAATGATATATATTATGTTTCCTATACCCCATTGGATAAATGTCCTTTGACCTCCCTCTGGAAAAATCCACTATTGCCCACTCCTGGAAAAGATCCTCCCGACACCTATGCTTACAGTCAGGCAATTAATTTATCGCATGCGCTTGCTGTAGCCACTAAAAGCAGTAAAGAAATAAACCTCGGCGCGAAAAACATCGGCCATGAAGTTTTGCAAGGCACCTGCAATTTTCGAAAATGATTTTACCGACTCGAAACAAAGAAAATTTTCGAGTGTGTTTTTTTGCGAAAAAAGACCGTTTCAGTTCCCGCCAACAACAAAGCAGATTGATCGCGCGGTTTTGCGCGCGGCGCAAAGTCAGCCGCGTTTTTTTAGAAGCAAGGCCGCTGACCCGGAACTTTGCTTTCCAAAATCTGAAAATGACAGATGCACGTTCGATTTTCTCCTTGAAACGACAGTTCCGCCGCCTCTGGATATTCCAAGCACGGAATAGTGCACATAAGCTGTTTCTTCCCCGCGGCAAAATTCCATTATCACTGTTTCTATGACGTATAAATGTTTTTATTGTTTCAGTTTCTGTGACGTATAAATGTTTCATTGTTTCTGTGATGTATAAATGTTTTATTGTTACCGCGTCGTATAAATCATCTACTTTGCCGGTGATGCAAGTTTCCACTTAAAATTTGCGAAGCTCAATACGGGATTGAGGTAGACAGTTGTGAACAAAATTTGCACTTTGCTCAGATCAAACGTAGCAGTGTGCGCACCAACGTTCAAACCTGTGTGCTCTCTGGGAGTTTGCTACTGGCGTGCTTCCCTAAATGTTTGCGTGCAAGCGTGGTGTCTTTACGTGCACGCGCGATATCTCTGTGTGCACGCGCACAGCATAGAGGTGAATCAGTGAGGCACTCATCAATGTTCCCTCTCAAGAAAATTTTACACTGAGCAAATGCTTGCTTTGGGGAGCATGAATATTTTAAGGCTGACTTAGCAGAGTTCTACATGATTTATATGCTTCGTGATTTATTAGGAAAAGTATAAAAGCATATCGAAATACGAACAAAGTACACGTCCAACTCAAATAGCTTCTCCTTGTTTCCGTGATTTACCAATGCTTGTTCACTTCGCTTGTTTATTACCGCATCTTGATAGGTATTCATTAATAAATATTTTAATTAATGAATATTTACGTTTAAATGAAGACGGAAAAAAATTGAGTTGATTCGGTTAAAAAATGTCTGAAAACGAAAAAATGACAAGCGAGCGAAACCAATCGCCAAAAAACGCCAATCTCCCTCCCACCTGCTCCATCCGGATGTAGCACTGCTCCAGGTCACTCCCCATCTGCTTCGACTTCTGCTGCAGCTGCATCGTCGCGGCCTGCTTCATCGCCAGCTCCGAGACCAGCGCCATCATTTTTCTGGTCACGTCCTTTATGCGCGCTTGGTAACTGTTTACCTACGGCGGATGAATACACTGCACGACCGTTTTGGAAAGCAATTGTTTGCACTGACAATTAAGGACACGTCACCAAACTTACAGTTTAACTGACAGGGAGGTCGGTGGTCTTCATGGCAACGACTATTGCTTTAATGAAAAACTCAGTTGTTATGATTTCAAAGATACTTTTTAATTTTCAGAAAAAAAACTCTTCTTTTCCATTTTAGAAAACACATTTTCCCTTGACTTTTAGAAAAAAACTTTTGTGACTTTAACAGAAGGCACAATGTTTCCATGGCGATTTCGCCATTTTGCCGCGACTTGTGGGAGCTTTTGTTAGGTTTTCGTGAAAGTTCTATTTATTTTTGCATTCCGGGCTTTCTGCCGTGGCGAGAATGATCGAAACCTTACTTTTTTGGCGAGAGACAGAGAATCATCTCTGCCGACGTCCACCTTGTTTCTCACGCGTTCAGCCAAGCGTGTTGCTTGCTCGAACACAAGGTCACGCTCGAGCAGCTGCTCTTCTTTTTCGGCCAATCGGATTTCGATCTGGGGAGAAAGAGAGACAGTGCGCAGATCAGTCTTCACTTTAATCAGCTGGAAGCATTAGGAAGAAACAGGAGTCGCCACGTGAAAGTTGCTTCCTTGGCTCCCTGATGGAGCCTTTTGCGGGGCATGAGTCTATCGCGCAGTGGACGCAATATCAGTGGCTCGAGGAGTGGAAGAAGCCAGGGGTCCCACCACATTCCCTCCCACCACCCGAAGTGGGAAGCCCCGACCCCTGGGGCTCAGACGCTCTGCGCAGTGTAAACTCTTTCCGGACGCCTGGAGTGAATGCAGATCTTGCTTCACCCCCACCGGCTCTGCGCGCCTGGCTAGAAGAAAATGATCTTACAGCTTAATCACACGCACGACGACGAGCAGATCAGAAGGTTGCAAAACTACTCTTGAGCACGTCATAACCGGCGAGCAGTTGCATAACCGGCGAGCAGTGCTATTTTTCGGAAACTTGCCTGCGGGCGCAGACGTGCAGTCAAGAAATGACGATTTGGAGGAATTCTCCTGAAAATATCCAAACACTTGAAGAAGGACGCTTTTTTCAAAACTATTGAAACACTTTCAAAAAACGTGCGCGTTTTTAACCGCTTAACTGCTTGAACTCGTTCAGCAAGTGGTGATTTCATGGTAAGGTGTTGGAGTAACCAGCCGAGTAGCGGTCGACGTGAAGTTGTTTTTCTTCGCGGAGAGATTTAGGTCATTTGTTCGAAATAGCTTTAAAAATTGCTGTCGTCTTTCGTTTTCGGACATTCTTTGATGGATTCGACTTAACAACTTGTTTTCGGGCATTTCAAAAAAGTTTTGGTCAATAACCGAAAAAACACCCAGGTACGGAGACACTACGTCAATAGTGCAAGACGTTGCTAGGTAATTTCCACCTTATCACCGCTTTGGCAATCGAAACCGCGTCGTCGTGATGCTACTTAAACAGCACTGCAAGAAAACCAGTTATGGTGATGGGCGTCGACGGGATTTCTCGTAACACTACTTTGCATCGACCAGGTATAATACTGAACGGTCTAAAAAATTGGGGGAAGCNCAATCAAAACGGCAATGTGACTTCATACACTCAATGGCATTGAAATTTTCTGCGGAAAAATCTAGTAAATGACCACAGAAATGCCGATATTTTGGTGCCACCTAAAGAAGCAGGGGAACGCCACTGCTTATTCAGAAAGGAAGGGAGCCGATGCACTGCACTGCTGGGTTCGCAACGACGTTTGACTGGTTCTTCCGTGAAGTTGGAAAGTCAGCGTCGCAAACACACGGCTATAAACAGGGCTACCATCGGTTTGGACTGAAAAACAAGGACGACCAGAAAAAAACGACATTTATCGGCATATTTTTTTTGTTTAAACGTCAACATAAGTGTAAAAATCATTTATGAGATCATATTCATATCCTCTGTGAGCAAATAAAAGTTCTTATAACAAACTTGCAGATGAATACGTCAGCTTCATACAATCTGTCAACGCAAAAACAAATGTTCACTTTTTACGTGGTGATCCAAAACGTTTGGCCAGGAAAATGGAACAAAGTTCTAAATCGTTTGTTGCTTCAAGTCGCTTTCTGACATTACTGCTGAAAATAGGACAAAATAAGGACACAAGTCCAAAATGAGTATGTTTCTTAGAGGTAAGTACAATGACATTTTCTAAAAAGGACAAATCTTATAAGTAAGGACGGTATGGTAGCTATGGCTATAAATGTTTAGATTGTTAGAGGGAGGGGCATCTATAAATATAATTTTGATTGTTAGGGGGGGAGGGCATTCAGCAACTCAAACGTAATCAAAACATTTAGTAATGAAAAAAAATTTTCCGGTGAAATCCACCGGCAGGTTTTTAAATCTCATAAACTTGCTTCGGCAGCTGGGTGGACATGTCATTTGCTGCTTTGCTAGCTTTTCGGCGTACTTGGTCACTGATTTCGCTCAATGTTGTCAATTTTTGTACGGTTTTAACGCATTCTTGCTATGTAACGGAAGGTTTTGGGATGTTTTTTTCTTCCGCTACTTCGGCTTCTTTATGGCCCGTGGGCCAGTCGCGACCATCCGTAGACCCACCGCGTGGTTGTGTCAATGGATTCTTGCAAGAATGGAAAATCAGTTGCGCATCCTTTAAACTACCGCACTGCTGTTTATTTGTTTGCAATATCACCGCGGCATAACCCTTGACAGTTTGTTTGGCAACACTGCTATAGCAAGACTGCCGCAACCTCAAGTTGTTGCCAGGGGCGCTTGAGCAACAGTATGGCAGAAACGTTCACGGTAATGATAACTTGCAAACAGCAAAACAGATTCGTAAACAAAACGCTTGTTTGTTTCGAAAACAGTGTTCGTCTGACAAATCCCGAGATTTTTACACGAGAAGACTTTCACGAAAATTCCATAAAATCAGCAAAGAAAACGCTTGTTGCTACATCAAGAAGTAAAACAGACTGATAAAATTAAATATGGTGCGCAGTGTTTGCTGGATTAAAAAGGCAAGTTCCCGTAGCCCCAATTGAAAGATCAGGGAGCAGTTGAAGTTGTGTTTTTTTACTAGACATGCAGCGAGCACATCACGGATGATGCTTGGGTAGCAAAGTTGATGGTTCAAGCAGCTGAACTCTTTGAAGCTGATATGACTACTCTCGGAATAATTAGAAGAAAAATTTAAAGAAATTGCTACTTAGCTGCATGATTGGCATCGGAAAAAGCATTGAACAAATGGCAACAAAAACTTAAACCTTCCGTGTTATACCACTCCTTGTCAACACACCAACCGCCATTGTCCCTAAGATAAGCGCATTTTCGGCCCAAGTCAACCACGCCTCGATAGCTCAGTTGGGAGAGCGTTAGACTGAAGATCTAAAGGTCCCTGGTTCAATCCCGGGTCGAGGCATTCCTTTTCGAGATTTTCAACTGTTGTTTCGCAATTATCGTTTCTTCCGCAATTTTTATTTTACAGTTAAGCTCGATTGTTTTTTCTGTTAAAAACTCTCAGTTTGCAAACTGACGTCACGACCTCTTTCGCTGTAGATCAGAAATTTCATTTCCTGTTTTCGCGACATGGCATTGCGCTACGATAAGTGCACAGTCAACCGCGCTAGTTTCACCAATGGCATAAATCAGACAGTTGATAACTTGATATAAAGGGAAGTCTAGCCGCAGCATGATGAGTGGCTGTTACTAGTTTCTGCAGAAAGAAAACTCTTCGTTTTACATTCGCAGCACTAAACCTCTTAAAGTCTGATGGGTACTGAAGCAGCGTGGCTAATTTTTGCGCAGTTAGAATATGCGGTCACAAGATTTTTCGCTATGCCATTGCTAAGAAAATGGACAATTCCCAACCGCTCTACATGTTTCGAATGTCTTTTTGTTTGGCCACGAAATCGTCGCATAGTTACGAAACATTGCAACATCAGTCAACTGTACATTAACATTTTTTGAATGTGTGCTCTTGTAACCAGACCTGTAGCCACGGGGGGGAATTCTAGGGCAGTGCCCCCCAAATTTTTTTTGTGCTCCCCACAATTGGTTATGCCTACAAAAATTTGTTTTAAATATATAAAACAAAAATCTTGCCCCCTAAAATGTATTTTGCCCCTCCAAACCTTAAAACCTGGGTATGGGCCTGTTTATAACTGTTATGCCATTGATCACTGTCATCGGTAATCAAAACTTCCAGCAAATAATTCAAAACTTTGAACGCGTTTGAAACAAAACAAGAAACGTTCGTTTCGCCAGCGGCTTTCAATTTGCTGAGTAAAAAGTTCTCAAACTTAGTCGGTCTGTAAGTGGAAAGGAAAGTACAAACGGACCACAAACACTGGGTGTGATATCTTGCAACCCAAGCTAAGACCAGGAGGTAAGCCAACGCCGGCTGTGACGCAATAATCCTTCACCGGTTGCTCCCTCCCCGCGTCAATGGCAAGTTCAGGACGCGCTCGCAGGTTTGTTTCGCATCCACGCAGTTCAACTTACATTTTCAATCGTGCTCCTCAGCTCAGTCGGCGACGGATCGGTGCCTTCCAGGAATCGAACCCGGTCCGGCTGATCCGCGTTCTCCAGCTGCTTTTCCAGGTCCCTCATGCGATCCTGGCACTGGGAGAGCTTCGCGAGAAAAAGCAAACGGCGGAGTTTTGAAATATTCGCTTCGGGATTATTCGGAAAAGATCGGTAGAGCGCAGTAAACACTAACTCAGAATAGCTGGTTTTCGGAACAGTAGCAAATCTACGAACTTGAAATAATTAACGAACCTATCTTTCAATGCCCTTTGACAGTAATCAGCGTGTCGATCATATGCTTTGGGGCGATGATTAAATTTGATGAAACTTTGTAGATTTGCTACAATTGCAAAAACCAACGAATTTCTAAAAAATGATCTCCACTGTTCTTTGTTAGGCTAGCGCAGCGTTAGCCACACGGTCGTGAACGCACATTGGAATTACTTCGTCAACATATACGACACATTAAAAGCGCGAACACGATTGCAAGGACCTGCGTAGATTTTGGAAACAAATAAGAAGGAAAGGCGATTTACAGTAATATTTCTGCCCAATGTAAACCAAAACAGCCATAATCTGAACCAATCAGCTTTGGAGCCACGAATATGTTGCTCGTTACGTCACGTTCAGTAAAGCATGGCGACCAATCTGACTTCAAAACAACCCACAGGGGGAAGTAAAAGCTTTCTATTTCATTGACAGAGGAAATCGTGCAAAAGCCAGGATAGAATGCGGTACGTTATAAACTGCACTCGTCATACGCATTTCACCCAATCCCAACCCTACCCAATCCGGACGCACGCACAAAAATAGAAAGCCCGGCTCTACGAACCTAAACGAGAACACACCCTTGTGCATTTCTAATCATTAACTACGAATGGATTGGAAGAGCGCAGTGAAATGTGCGCAAGCTCCCTTTTCAACTCAAAATCCACGCAGTCAAAAAATTTAACGCCGTTTCTTGTACACCAACACACTGCGTCACCGTGAGCAAGTTCACGTACCTTCCAGCTACGCATTATATAAAACGCCAGGATCGCAGGCGCCAATCGGCGACGCACAAGCTGTTTGGCAAATCGAGCACCAACCTGAATCTGGAGCGTTACGAGTTCGTCGTTCAGATGCTTCAAGTCGGGTTTGTTCTTTCGGCCCAGATCGATCTGGCGCTGCTCTTCGGACACTTGCAAGCGGAGAAACCTGTCAATCAAACACCAAGTCGTGCGGTGTCGTATAGCCAAGCCCAAAATTTCGGGGGTGCAGAGTTTTTTATTCCAGGCGAACAACAGTGTTTTGTTTGAGATACCGCCTCTCAAAGCACAAAATGACTATAAATCCCCAAAAATGAAGGTCGGACCAGCCACCTGGAACCCCTGGCTATGCCTATGCAGTCGTGTCGAAACGAGCGGCTTGACATTAACTGTTTCTGTTCACACTTATAGCGACCGACAACACACGCCATAAAAAATCGTTTGTTTGCTTTTTTTCTTTCATATCAATGTTAAAAAAAAAAACAAATCCTCGCTGGGTAAACCTGGAACCAGATTAAACGAAAGACAGACAACGCTTTTTTAAAAAATTTGCATAGATTTCCTGAAGGACAGACAGGCGCCGATGAGTCATCACCTGATTTCCTCCTCCATGGCGGATAAAGCCACGTTGCCGTTCCGAATCATTGTTTCCTGGATATTGAGCTTCTCATAGAAGATGCATACTTCCTCCTCGCGCTCAACCAGTTGCACTCCTCTGTTACGTCATAATAATGCTTGTTCATAGCCTTGCAAAGGCGACACAAAGCGCACAGTTTCTAAATAATCAGTCGATTTCTACAAATAACTAGTTTCGAAAGACCATTTTCAGCAGACAGACACAGGTGCACTGTGTACCTTGAAGTTTGTGGGAGAAGTTTTATCAATTTCATTTCGTTATTTCTTCAAATATTTTCAGTATTATTCATACTCTGTCAAGACGCACATTCTTAACTTTTTAATGCAAGCCAGTTTCTAGAACTTTCGTGGCACCACGTAAAAGCAGAATAATGCAGCATTAAAAGAAGTGCAAAAAGACCCCCTGATCCTTCGAAGCCTCCTACCACCCCAACCTTTCATGAATCGGTCTAATTGGAACGTTTATCACAGCACTATGACGCTGTGCTGAACAACGCAGCAAGCGTGCTAGCGCCATCTACCTGTGTGATCTTTGCAGATACCACATGTCTGCCAGGGTTCCCACACATTTAAAAAATCATTTTCCATGCTTTTTCAATACCAAATTTGAAAAGTTCAGTACCATTACTTCTCTTCATTTTTCGAAATTCTTAATAGTGAAACATAATTTTGCACATTGCACGACACTGTATAAATAATGAACTGCTTTGCCTTCAGCAAAATTATGCTCAGATACTTCAAATTTCTTTTCCATTTAGAATTTCCATGCTTTTTTCAATATTAATTCATATTTTGGCCAATTTCAATACTTTTTCAAGGTCTTGAAAACCGAATTTGAAAGTCAATATTTTTTCAGTACCACGCGGGAACCCTGTGTCTACGCTTGTGTCTCTTCAAATTAACCGTGTTTGAGTCAACTAGACGTGTGTCATTTTCTACTTTCGCCATACATCTACGCTCGTGTTCTTTCATGTACCTGTACGTGCCTTGTTGGTTACACGCTTGCTTAAGTCTACTCCGTTTCTCCTCGGAGTGAAGACATGCAACACAATTCATTTACAAGTTAACACAGTGCCGCTGCGCGTGACTATTGATTAAAAAATAGCGTTTTAACAAAATTAAACTCCTGTTCACCGGGTCTGTGACCTGAAAGCACAAGCATCGTTAGGGCACTCGTTGTTATCAACACAACGTTTGAGGTGACTCTCTTGCATATAGCTTCCATCAGAACAAGTGGGAATGAATGAATCGGAGCATGTTCAGGGAGGAGATACGATAGAGATAGTGTCTGGTGGAATAAACATTACATTATAAACACGTTTCTTGTGAAATGTTTACCCGCACGCACGCAAGGTCTACTTCACGAGCACCATCCGGCGAGAAATAAAGTTTAGAGTCCTTTAGAAAAAAACAAGACCACTGGTAACACACAAACGTTGCAACTTGGGCACATACCCCTTTCTCCTCTTTGTGGTCTCAATATTGTCGGGCTGGAGACAAGCCCGTAATCGGGTTTTACGTTTTTTTGGGGGAAAAACTTAATTTTAGGGGGAAAAGGTTTTTGTTTTTATTATATGTTTAAAAACAAAACTTGTGGGCACAACAAAAGTTGGAGGGGCACAAAAAATTTGGGGGGCACTGCTCCCGAACGTCCCCCCGTGGCCACGGGCCTGGCTGTACATGCGTCACACAAACCTGTCGTTTCGGTGTTGGACGGCGGTCTCGTATTTCTTCCGCAACTGCACCATGCTTTCTTCAGCCTGGTTGTTCAGGGTGTTCAGTTTGCCGATTTGCATCTTGAGCTGGTCTCGCTTCTCGTTCAAATCGCTCTCTAGAGTGAGGGCTTTCGATCGCTCGTTTCGCAGCGAGTCGCGAAGAACGAGGGAGTTCATGTTCTTCAGCTTCGCTTTTTGCAAGTTTCTGCCGAAAAAAAAGAGTTTAATTTCGCGGTGTCAGTTTTCACCTGCTTTGATCTTGTATATCAGATCAGGGCCTTTTGTTCTTTTACATACGGGCCACAACGGATTTGAAACAATTTTCCAACCTTTCATGAAGTGCAACGGTGGGGCGAACTTACTTCTCGATATTGGCGACGGTCGTTCTCAGGATCTCGATCTCGTTCGTGAGGATTTTCAGCTTCTCCTTCATCTCGGCCGCCTTCTGGTGGCTGGCTTGGATTTGATTGACGCACTTGTTGCGCTCGTTCTGACGTTCACATGCGCGAAAAGAGCACGTCACGCAGGGAGGCTGACGTAGCGAAACGTGACGAAAGCGCACTTGTACGGCAACGCTTCCCGATCAAACGCGCGTGAAAGCGGTGTGTTTTTTTTTTCAGGTTTCCGAAAAGAAAAAAACTTCGCAATATATAACGCTATTTTGCATCAAAAGCTATGTTACCAAAGTCTTTGACCTCACCGAAGGTCACCATTGTTCTTTTTTTGAAAGAAAACAAGCTGTTGAGCAATTTTTTTTTTTGAAATATCACCTTGATAATGTCGTATAGTTTCGCGAACTCTTGAAGCCTGACTTGGACTTCGGTGCACTTCTTCTTATGGTCGGTGATTGACAGTTCCTTGCCTTTCAGCTCCCTCTCGGCGCGATGGAGTCGGTTCTTTGACAAAAGCAGTGTCATATTTTCAACGTGAATCTGACATTTATTACTATCCTCGATAAATCAGTTAACTGGATCCTAACCTGCGAAAACCCGCTGCAGGTGATTGCACGAAAATAACACAAATGTGGCGGAAATTTTCAAGGATTGTTTTCTTTCCGCTTCGTTTACTTGGCCAAAGTCAGAAAAATGCGAACTACCGACGCCAAACTGTTCTTGGCCAAAATACACAAAATTCGAAGTTGAAACCTTATGATCAATGCGAGAAGCATCGAAGCATGGAACTGAACAAGGGAGACGCTAAAAAAAACTCTAAAAAACTCAACTCTCGCTTCCCTGTTGTAACCTTCTCTTCGTGACAGGAAAGTGACGCGATGATGGGCCTTTAAACGTTCGAAGGATAAAAGTTGAAGGTTTTTACAGCTTGCCAGTCGATCAGGCTGCTGTGCGTTTCACAACCAGTCCAAAAATAGAAAGCGTTGGAATTCTGTTTTAATTGTCGACCTTCGGAGGGAAGCACTGTTTTTACTGTCTTCCATTTCACTTTNACCATGGGNTACTAAGCAAGTTGAAATTGCCTGTGTCGGTTGAAATTGCCTGTGAAGTTGAAATTGCCTGTGTCAAGTTGAAATTGCCTGTGTCGCATACGCTTTTTTTAGCCCTTTTGAAAAAAGAGATGCCAAACCACCGAAGGAAAATTGTTATTGTTATCACAACAACGAAAGTTTCATTCGTTCAGACAATTTCTTTATTTCAAATTTATTAAAGAAATGAAACAAAACTAAGAAGTGTGACTCTGAAGAATACTTCTAATCTGAAAAAATCTAACGTTATCATGAATTTTTATCACAGTATCTCCAAGCAAAAGTTTAACAAAATTCCTTTTATTCAGTCACAGCGTCACTTATGACGAAACAAAACAATTCTCACTAAATTTTTAGTCCTTAGTTGTGAAGGGATGAAGTGTTTGGCCAGAAGGGCTCATTTGACCCTCTGGGAAGCTGTGGACAAAGAGAAGCGCAACAAAAGCCGGAAAATCGGCTGCTTGAAGATTGGAACCAGTTTTATTCGTGCCGCCTGTCGAAAGGAAGCCTTTCACAGCCAAGTATGAGACACTATGATCTAATCAGAGTATATAGTTAACCTACGGAGGAGGCATCATCAGCTCTTATTCAAATAGAATCTCATTCAAATAGAAGCGCGTTTATCACTAACTCACAAACAAATGTTTAGCGGAAGTGTCTTGAAAATGCTTTCAGCTTCAACGCGCACCTAAAAGCTGATCTGATGAAATTTACAGGTTTTCAATGGAAAAAAACGCAGATTGTCACGTAAAAGCAAACCTCCGCTCTCATGAAGTCCCTCGACTTCTGCTCTCTCTCGTCCGCCTTCAGCTGCGCCAGCCTCGTCAAGTCGACGACCGTCGCTCTCAGGTCCTCCTGCATCTTTATCAGCTTCTCCTCCTCCAACGTGCAGTCCTCCACCTTCATCGCTTCGACCTGGGTCATGGCGCTCTGCTCGCGAAAGCGGGATACAGGTTGAAGGGGTGCATGTGGAGAGGTTTGTGAAGGAACCGCCAAAGACGCCAAACGAACTTTACATCTGGGCCAGTGGCGTACCGAGTGCAGATGGCGCCCGGGGAAAGAAGCAAGTTTGACGCCCCCATGTTTGGACCTAAGGTCTTTTGGGAGTAAATTTACTGTATTGAAGAAAGTACTTGCGACACTGTTGGGACTTTTCGGCGCTCCCCGCAGTGATTTGGCGCCAGGGGCATTGTGCCCCCTTGTTGCGCCCCTGATCAGGGCAGGCCCGTAGCCAGGTTTTAAGGTTTAGGGGCGGGAGTAAAATACATTTTTCGGGGGGAAGATTTTTGTTTTCATTATACGTTTAAAGATATGTTTTTCTGGGCACAACAAAACTTGGGGGAGAACAAAAGAAATTGGGAGCACTGCTCCCGAATGACCCCCGATGGCTACGGGCCTGCATCAGGACCTGCCTGATGCCCATGTTTAGGATAAAACGTTTCACAAAAAGAAAAAGGAATTATATTTGTTCTCAACGCGTGTTGGTGGGAGGATCAAAACCACAGGCTAAAGTGCTCATGGCTGGCTTGAAAAAATCTAAACTGCAACGTCACAATTTGTTCAAAATTCAAGTAAAAAGCCGTAAATGGATATTTCTTGGTGGGGGGGCAATTTGACTGAGATTGGCAAATAAGAAACGCTTTTTATTCCAAGAGTACGTTCCGTTTTTCACATCCAGAAGCAAAGAGCATAAGGTTTGATTCTGCTACGAACGACACGGCCTGACCGCAAGAAAGGGCCCAGACAAGTGGAAGGGTGGTGTGCTTTCAAGCACAGATCAGAGGTTTTGGCGAGAACTTTCGGGACGAGAAAGGCCGTGATTATCTCACCTTTGGTAAAAATAAATTAGAAAAAGTCACTCGATGAAGATAAAAATATTTGACCAAATTAAGTGTCTTCTGCAATCCTACAACATGATGAGGACTCACCGGTAATATTTTTGCTGATGTGAAGTTGCAGCTGGACCCTAAAATATGATTTAGCTGGCTTGACCTGATAGGCGGGAAGATATTTGTGGTACAACCTTTTGGATCAAGTAACGAACAAAGCAGGTCACATGCAACAATACTGTCCACAATACCTGTTGGCCCAACTTTCTCTTCGCGTCGTCCACTTCCGCTTGTACTTGTTTACGTTTCTCCAGCATTGACCCGTCGTCTTTTGGAAAAAGGTCCACCTGGANAACAGTTTTANTTTAAAAAACATCTAATTCCGGTCTTTTTTACATGTCATAAAAAAAATCTACTGAACAAAAGACTAACTATATTGAACGTTCGGGCATGATATATCGCGCGTGCGTAGTTTCTTCCTACCGATGATGATTTCATAAGTTAAGTTTCATTAAGCTCGCTTTTCCACTCCATTCGCAGTGGATGCTGCGCTGATGGCGAGTCAATGGCACCTCACGTGAACCGTTGCCTAGCAACCCACATTAACGCCGAGCACGAGGCTGGACAGGCCGCTAGTAACGTTTTTCAATTTTTCGGTGTGACCCGACCGGGAATCGAACCCTTGCTGCCAGGTTTGGTGGCGCGTGCTCAACCAACTGCACCACAAAGTCGGTTTTAACTTAAAAACGTCCAGCTTAGGTCTTTTTCAAGTGCTATAAAGAAAACGTTCCAGAAAAAAAGGTAAAAAATATTGAGGGTGCGGGCATGATATATCGCGCGTGCGAAGTCCCTGAGGGCGGATGATGATTTCAAACAACGCAAGACCACCACAACGTCTCCGCACCTGGTCCTTCACTTTGTCGTAGACAGACTGCTGATGATTCTGCGCATCGGTTGCGACCTTCAGCTGCTGCTCGAGCTTCTTCAGCTGTCGCAGGTCCCGGTCTTTCTCACGCTGCTTCCGGGTCAGTGTGTCGTGGCCGGTCTTCTTCTCGAGCTGCGTGTGACGTAGCGAAAGGTCCAAGGACGCCCTGGCGCACAAGAGCAAAGGGGTGAGGGGGTTCGAGTCGTGTGCAACGGCGGTAAAGTGGCGGCGCAAAATCCCCCCTGGCTTCACCAACAAGCAAACGATCAAACTACGCCCAACGAGAACACCAAGAGGGGGAAACTTTTTTCAGTGAGGGCCACATTCTTCTGCCAGTACCCAGCGGCCGGCCAGTTTCTACAAATTATACTTTTTTAAATAACACATACTGTATTTAATATTTGAAATACATTTATGTTTTCAATAATCAAACTCAGTTTAATTTTATCAAGAGGATGGTATTTAATTGCTTGTTTCTTGTGTTTTATACGTTAACATATTTTATTCTGTTTTGAGCACTGCGTATACGAGGGCCGCAAAAAATGTTCAGGGGCCCGCATGTGGCCTTCGGGCCGTAGTTTGCCCATTCCTGCTTTAGTGAGGCACGATTGCAGCTTTAAGCAGCGGACAACCAGTAGCGATTGCTGGGAATGAGAACTCAGTCACGTTTTCTTTTCGGTTTTCACGAACAAAGGTTGTTGTTACGCAATAAAAACTTGTTGTTTGAATGATAACCGACGTCTCAGGAGAAGAAACTGTTCAAACACCGACCATTTCGATTTATATCCACATAATTGGATCAAGACTTAACTACTTTCACACAAGCAAAGAAGGTTGCTTTGTTTACTTTAGACTAGGGGTCTCCAAGACCGGCCCTTGAAACCATTTCATCTGGCGGCAAGCCATTTTGTCAATAATGAAACAATAATATAATTACGAAAAACTTCCTGATTTGATCGAATGTAACATATCCCGAAACAATCACGTTATCACAATCACAGGCCCTCGAACTGTTGTATAAATGCTTCACATATGGCCCTCTGATCTGACAAAAAAATTTGAAGACCCCTGCTTTAGACAGAGCGTCAGGGCATGACGAGACTGTCCAGAAACACGGGGCATGTGCATTGTCGCGGCGATAACTTGCATGGACAGGAGCGTCACAAAAGAAGAGGTGTAGATTCCACGCTTCTCCATTGTGACCCGTTCATTGTTGGCGTCACAAAGACCCACGTGACTGGTCACGTACACATTCCCAAGCGTTCGTGCTTGAAAACATGGCGATTGTTACTTCGCAGAAATTAAGGCTTGTATCGAACATCTGGCTGTGGTTTGGCAAACAGCTCAAACCTGTGTTTTGCTATGTTATTGTTTTTTGAATTCTTGATAAAATCAGCAGTCGTGACAGAACGTGCTGCAGTTTTGCAAACAAATCCCAAACTGCACATTTGTCCCCAAGTAACACAGCAAAACTGCACACCTGTCTCCGAGCAACACAGCTTCCCTCTCTTTCTCGAACTCGAAGTCCTTCATCAGTTTGTCATATTCTCTTTCTTTACCTTCGAGAAGAGACCTTTGATAATCGAGCTCGTCCTCGACCTGATTGGCAAAAAATTTTAAAGTTCAGATATTATCTCATTTTCTTTATTTTTTGATAACACGAGATTAATATCAACTTGATTCCGGTACAGGATAATGCATAAAAAAATCTTTAAAAATATTCAGTGTTATAAGCGAACAAAATGAGAAGCAAAAAAAACAAAATAGAAATGAATGAGCAGAATTAAAATATTTCGCTGAAAAAACTACCACAGGGAACCGACGGTCAAAGCACATGAGAACTGGTACCTCTTTTTTCTCTTCTTCTATTTTGAGTCGTTTCGATTCAAAAACTTTCATTTCAGCCTCCAGACTCTTGAACTGAACATTAAGTTCCGATTTCTTTTTGCTGATTTCACTGAAAGTATAATGAAATAACTAAAAGTGGGGCATTACAAGGCTTGCATTAGCTGCTTGGTCAAAACCAACCCAGACACCAAAACCAACAAAATAATTTCACTAAAAACGACATTATCAAGGGAAATTTATCAATGCCTTCTCCAAAAAAATAACGTATTTAGCACATTAGATGAAACCACAAAATGATTTTATATAACTTTGAACAAAGATAACAAAGCGTAACAATTTAACCAAACTATTTTTAAGTTTTTTTGTATAGCTGTTGCCATGGTGAGCCTGGGCCATTTGGAGATCGGAATGTTTATCGTAAGAGATTGACAATCACAAAAAAATGTACGATCAATTGATAAAAGCTCTCTGATTGGAAACACTCGTGAAAACAAGCACAAAAATTTGCCTGTGTTCAACGTCACAAAGCACTGCTAGTACGCAACAATGAACTTATGACAAAATCAAGAACAAGCATTCGTTCCATCCACCCCGTCCAAGGAGCAACATTCAACACAACGCGGCTGACACTCACTTTTTCTGACGTTGGATCTTATCGACTTCTTTCAGTATTGATGTCGGAACGCCATGGATTTGAACGAGCTGTTGCTTTAAGTTTTCCTGCTCTTCGATCTTCGCTTCGAGTTCTTTCGCCTCGTGAGCATTCTGCCTCAGCTTCGAGTCAAGGTCCTCCTGCGCGAAGATAAGTAAAAGATTGATGCGAGGTATAAAAAAATTGTGGGCCAGTGCTCGAAACGTGAAAACAAACACGATGCAAACCTAAAGATAGAAACTTTAAAGTAATGTTTTTTGACGAAAAGTTTATTTCAAACTCTGACGAAAGTTCTTGATAATACTTTTGACCAGATTAAGGCATCGCGTATGTCATTACGTTTTCTTTTTCATCTTGAAAAATACGATTTTATTTATATTTTATTTCGTAGGTAACGAGTGCCTGGTGGCTTCACATCAAAGCGTGGACCCCACATCGTGTGGAGGCACGGTCGTGAAAGGAGCAAAGGTCGACTTTTGATTCGTAGAAGCCGGAAGTCCTGACTTGGATATTCAATTGATTGAGATGCGACGCTCGGATTGTCGTATTATTCTCTTTTAAAATATTTTGAAGGCTTTTGAAATTTCTGCTGCTCGGACCGAAGCAACGCCAAAGTTTTTTGTCATTCACTTTATATCATGCTTAGAAGATCGTCCGCTGGCATCGGACACTGCATGCGCGCTGTAGAATGCAGATATCGGCTTAAAAGTTTAATTGAAACAACTCAGGATAAATCCTTCAGCTGAAAGGTCGTGAGGTCAGTTTGATGGTTGTTACGCGACTCGCATTAACGTTCGTGGAACAAGAGCGCCCGCTTCAGCCTCCAGCGCAATAGAAGCACATTCGAAGTTTGCTGTCAGTTGCTGTCGTTGGAAATGTAAAAAAAAAGGTCACGCCAGTGCAAACTCGCCGTTTACAAAGCGACTGATTTATTTGCACGAGGTATCAGCTTTATCTGCAAAAAATACGACTCTTACAATAGTCACGTGATTCGTGTCACGTGGTGCCGACTCACGCAAAGTTTTCAAATCACGCATAGGTATTTGAAAAATAAAGACGTCATTGGTACTTTGCCCGAAGACGCAAGTTACAAGGGATTTGTTATTCAACTCGTATTTTGGAGTGCGGGGAAGAAACAACTGTTATGAAGTAATAATCGCAACGTCTGTGGAAGCGGTAGCACAAAGCGACACACTCACGAACAATAGGACATATTTTAAGAAAAAACAAAAACCATGCACTTTCCGTTGCGCTGTCACTTGCATGCTCTCCTGACCTCGCCCAGTAGTCTGGGCCAGTGGTTCTCAAATGGGATACGTCCAAGGGGCACACGAATTTTTGAGTGTCTTCATAATTAAATTTAACTTAAAAGCACAGTAATTATTATAGGTACATTTCTAATTTTTGCGCTCATGATTACAGTCATGTGGCATTTGATAGACAACATAATGCCAAAAGACTACATCGTTAAAAGTGTTGAATACAATTGCTCTAGGCCAGGCCTGCCCAACCTTTTTAGTGTTGTGGGCCACTTTCACACGAGGAACTCTATTGCGGGCCACAAACGTTTTGTGACGTAACAATAAACTATTGTGACGTAACAAATCCCTTGATTAGTTTATGCAATAATACGAGGTGATAATGAGTCCTATAGTTGTACGCAGTGTTGCCACTTGCCAGCTTGTATGGATGGAAACCAAATCAAAAAAATTGACATATTTTCGAACTGTCTGTTATACAAGTTTTTGGGTGGTAGACCCATAACAGAAATAACAGTTATAATTATGTTGTGTTTTGATGGCAAATATACTTGAGCCTATAAAAAAATACTAAAAATTTAAAAAGTCTGCTTACGAACTTATTACATCGCAGGCCACTTAAAACAACTTCGCGGGCCGTGGGTTGGGCAGCCTTGCTCTAGGCCTACACCAGTGGTTCTCAGAGTGGTCGATATCGACCCCAGGGGTCAATTGGACCATCCGAGGGGTCAATAAATAGTCGCGGGGTCGAATGGGGTTCACTGAATAGCCCCTAAGTTCTAAGCATATTTTTGGATTGTGTATTAATTTATCATGCATTTCAAGTAAAAAACACTCAAATTTATTTTGACACATACTTTCCTTTTTTGTATTTTTGTGTTGTGTAACGTCTTCACTGCCACACGCAAAACGCTAGACTTTTAACATGCATCGCAGTAAAGAGAAAAAAACACAAATACACGAAAGAAGACGAGGATATATACATTGCGGTAGTA
>JGI24159J19872_10000611_pt1 | contig 33557 bp, 25 predicted proteins | sample Ectturendosymbi4_FD_19872 | JGI IMG/M metagenome (IMG submission 19872) | reverse complement strand
AAATGTTGCTAAATTTCATAGTTGGGAATTTGTTTCATGTAGGAGGTGTTCCTTAAGTTTCCATTTAAAGGTAAAGGTGGTTGAAAGTTTAATATCGTCTGGTAAATGTTTTTTTGTGACAAAGGCATGGGAATACCGCAAATACAGTTTGGCTTTTTTCTGGCCGTTAAACACTCGGTTTGGCCTCTTTATGGCCTCTGTTTAGCATTGTTTGGCTTTTTATAGAAATTTTCATCTGGCAACCCTGTGCCGAATCCGTAGATGGTTTGAACAGCTCTCTAGCTCAATCGGCTGGCAAGTCATGGTATTGCAAAGTTTAGCAAGAAAAGTTGCGCTCACGCGGGTCTTAAAGAAATCCACTAACAACTGTTCGCTTTGTTCAGTGACGGTATGGGAATTCTGTAAAGAATAACACTGCAGCGATGGGCGAAGGGGAAACTACGGCCCGGGCGCTGAATCGCTGCCGCCGAGCCATTTCATCCGGCTCGCCAAATCTTTTCAATACTTTAATCAATATCGACAAATAAGAGAAGGAAGTTGGGCATGGCGGGTTTTCCCTTTGTTTATCCAGTGTAGCGGTTCACCACTACAATAGACCAATCACAGATAGGATTGTTCTACCTCGTGCTGCCCTCACAGATTTGGTGAACTATCGATTTTTGAACTATCGATTATCAGTAATTGGTGAACTATCGATTTTTGAACTATCGATTATCAGTAATTGGTGAACTATCGATCAGTCGCCGACTTGCGGCTAATTGCTGTCCAATTAGAGATAGTAGCTAAAACTCGTTTGGCCTCGGTTTGATACAAAAATCAGTTTGTGACCCCTTGTCTGAAAGTTTGCCCACCACTGAATTAGAGGACGCCGAACTTGCAAGGTGTACCGTAAAGGTAGTGGCGGAGCCAAACCTGCCGTTTTTTTGGAGGAAGTCAAAGTGCAGGGAGCAAAAATGTTGATTATTCGTGATTTTCATTGAAAAGAAAGACTCGTGCAAAACACGGACATCCTTTTTTGAAAAATCTCCGGCTTTCGGAGTGGCGTCTTGATTCATAAGAGAGACCCCAAACTGCATCCAATTGTCTCTCAAAATTTATCGGCGGTTGTTTGTAAAGTTGCATTGTTGGATTTCTTAAAACTTCCTAAGCTTTTTAAAATTTAGGCAGATACACACACAGCACTGTGGCAAATTGAGCTTGCCGATTATTACTGGACGGTATGCATGTGGAGATTTCGCCTTTACCTTGATATGTCCTGAGATCACGTCTTTTGTTAATCATTTCTGAAATAGCATGGCGAGCCATGACTACGCACCATTTTTCCAGAAGTAATCCTAGGTCAACACATCAATAAACATCCAAACAATTTTTTGCATCCAACATTGTATCAATGGAAGTGAAAAAATGCCTTTTGTGTCTTCAAAAACGCGAATTTTTTCCGAAGTTTTGTTGCAGATGGCCGAATCCTCTGTTTGATGTTATGATAAACTTACTACCTGGCCAATAGCATGTCGGAGAACTGCACTAAGTGTGCCAACAAACGTCCACTTTTTGTGCATTAATTGTATGCAAAAAAGACTTTGAATATACATAGGCGCAGATTTATCATTAGGTTAAAAAGGCTTAAGTCTAGGGCCCCCGGTTTCGTGGGCCCCAAAATTTTGGGAGTTGAAGTGAATGATGATGAGCATCCTGTTTTTATGGCGTTAAGAATTGGTTATTGTTACGTATAATGTGTGAAACAAAAGGCCTGAATCAATTTTTCAGGATACACGAGGCCAGTGAGGTCTCAATAAAAATGTAATGTGAGTGTGGCCAATAACTTTACCACTGCCTTTTTTATTAGTTTCATTGTGACTGTTTTTGTTCCTTATATCGAGGGATTTAAGAATAAAGTGATATGTCTTTCAACTGGAACAACTTGTTCAGTGAATGTAACGAGCACGTGTAGTGCTAATTTGTGTGACATCAGTCGTCGCAAACCTTCCAGAAGGGCCCCCAATTTGAAATAGCCCAGGGCCCCGCAAATGAAAATTCGCCTCTGAATATACATGTACGCCTTGCAGCATCGAAGATTTTGTTTATACCTAATTTCATTTAAAAAATAGACTGTTGGCTGCCCCTGTATTTTCTGAAAGCAGCATCATAACATTGCTAACAACTCCTGAAGATTTTCGCAAACTCTGTAGCTTCTGCATAAGCCTATATTCTACGCCAGCGCTTCTTATCCTTTTTCCATTTCGTTCACCACTGCTATCGATTGCTTTATTCCCATTGACCTCATATATTGCGAATGTATGGCCAATACGACAACAATCATAGTACATCGAGTGTATATTGTTAGACAACGCTATTTGCTCGATTTTATCCACAGCATGCTCTTCCGCCATGCAGCAAACGATCATCAAGCGCAGGTTTAATTCCGCATTCGTTTTCACAAAATATTTCGTTCGTTTCATTAGCACATGCGCTATTTTTAAAGAAGAGAAGCTTTTACTAGAGCAGTCGTTTACGACTGATAAATTGAGGGATTTTTACTGTGTGCACAAAAATTCATCCTGTTGCTTGAAAAATTGCCTTGACTTGTTCTGGAGAATGCCGTGTTTGTTTTGTAATTGTGTCCGCAGTTTTGAAAGAGCCAAACACTGGTCAGGTCGCTGTATTTAAAATCGCAAAACATGCATTGGGCAGACGACTCGTGGCTCGACTCTTCAGTTTTAGGAACAAAAATCTATACTTAATATACTCATCATCCCACTTACGTCTCATAATTTTTGAAGGAAACTTATTTTCGACACTATAACCTTCCTCTTTAAACCTGGTTCTTGAAACTCCGAAACTGATGAAGCTGTCCTGTCCTGATAGGTTTCATCTATAGATTTACATTTACTTGCATCAAAACAATGTGTTTTTGTACGTAGCCTATTTCTTAAACATTCTGCAGCTATTACTTGAGGCACAAGCACTACAGATGTTGGAATCATTACCAAACCTGTACCAAACAAACATCACAAGTAGGCTACTTCTGTACGTCGCCTGGTAAAGCCTAATTGCATTTTAGATAGGCTACTAATCTTATGAGTGTTCATGTGTCCCGAAATTGAGAATGAAACTTTCGGAAGTACTGCGAGTCAAGCATATAAACTTCGCTTAAGAGCACAGGGCGCTCACGCAGAGCACAGCAGATATTGCACCACTCGATTGAATAAATCCTTGCATCTACCGGTACAGTCTGCCATTATTACATATTAGACGCAGTTAATTACACTCTATGGTTTTCCTGAAGTGATAGGTTGTTGACTGTTGAAGACGTAAAGTTAGAAGGCAGGAAGTTTGGTACAGTATTTTAGCCGTGATTACTGATAACTGTTGGGCAAAATAACAAGACAAATGCACGTTGTCATAGGATGCACAACATCAGCAACATAAATTTCATTCACCCTTCATTCACTCCACTTCTTTCATACACCATTACTAAAATTTCATTCACCCTGGGGTGAACCATTCACCCGGTTAAGAAGCACTGTTCTAACCTAATTCTGTATGATCTATTTTGACAGTGGGAACCATTATTTTGTCGCAAAAAAAACAATACACTTACGTATACTTCAAACACTCTATGTATTGCTGTGAAAACAATTTACTTCTCACTCATGTCAATGATTATTTCAAAACTTGGGCTTTTCATTCAATGACTGTTTTACAACTGTTAAATATTTGCCTTAACAGTTTTATTCCACGAGCGTTACGTTATCGCCAGATTTATTTAGGCTGCCACTAACTAAAATTATTTACTTAAGTAGATAATCTCCACAACAAAATCCCCTTGCATAAGCTGTGTAGGACCGAAAAAGAAGGTTCACAAAATTTTGTTTTCATCTTGGGAGTGCGTATCTGTTATGTCGCCTTTACAAATTTTACATGCTTTTGTTTGCAGTTTTTAAAAAACATTTTTCAGAGATGAGCGCTGAGGAACGAACGACGAAATCCCAATGCATTCTCAACCACTCTTCCACCAAGATTCCATCAAAATTGAACAATTATTTATCATCTTGAAATTCTGGCCAAGACATGGCTTGATCAGATCCACTTTCAACAACGGTAATGCATCATCAACAAGCATGGGGATTTTTTTCAGGGGGGCAATAGCGAATTTTTCCAGAGGAGTCAAAAATATTTTTCCAGGGCGTGGGCAAAAAGTGGTGAAATATCATGTTTTCCACTCGAAACTAAGAAGATAACCTTTTTTGCTAAAAATGTAATAGAAAAATGTCAAGTTTCAAAATCCAGGGAGCGCTCTTTCCGACGAACATGTCAACAACAACATTGTGCGACATGCATATACTGCTTCCAGGAAGACAAGCAAGGAGAGGAAGTTCAGCAAACCTGGTTTATTTGAATTTGTTACAAGACTGAACAATCCGCCAATCCACCATTACTGTGACGACTATAATTTCCAATATCCACTACCATAAAGCGGTGTGGTGGGCATCACAAACAGCAGGAAGCACTATTGAAAAATAAACTTTAAAGCTCACTGCAACTCTTTGGTGGGGCTTGGTGCGTAGGCTATGCGGTTGCCGTCTAAAGCTCCAACGCAATTTCGACAATCCCACATATTGTTGAAACCGTTCGTATACTGAAACCAATTTTCTGTAGTTGGAGGTTGCAATACCATTGGTACGAGACAGTAACACAGAACAACACAGCACAATTTGATGATAACACCAATTGTGCTGTGTTCCAATCTGAAACAAAATGCCATGTGCATGGCCTTTGGGACCCACTGGTTTGGGATCAGGTTTTAGGTTTAGGGATTCAGAGTTTGTGCGTTAGGGTTTAGCCGACAGTTCATGTACTGCAAACAAGAAGCCGCTAACCCTGAAACCATGACAACACTTCTCCATGCAGGTGGGAGTGAGCTGTTACAGATGTCACGGTCAACTAAGTAGAACATGCGTTTCAAACTTGACATGGACTGCTTCAGCCAATCGTGTTCAGCTAAAGGCAAAATAACTCCAGCAGTTATTTTGCCTTATGAGGTAAAATAGACACCACATAAAAATGTAATACACTTTTGGATAGTTTTCGGATACGGATAGCATGATTTCAACAATAGCAGGATTCGGTCGGAAATGGATATCATTTTTCAAAAACAATTTGGATTGCATAGAAAAAAAACATTATCCGATGTGACGGTTTTGATGCCCGCGGTCGCCTGCACTGATTGCTTCACTTGTTGATTACGTGCCGCGTCGAATTGCATTGCTTTGCCTGGCCGTTTTTATCGCACGTCAGTATCAGATTGTGTTTAATTCCATTCGTACCAGGTGATTGTTGTGTTTATTGACTTATGCTACAAATGTTTATGCGTGCTGATGTTCTTAGTTGCATAAAGCCTGGTGAAAGGTTTCGCTCGTCGCTATAGGTTCTGTCATGACACCGATCATCTCTGATAGACACTGCTTTTTTCGGCATTTCCAAAATTTATCAAATCTGTGAAGTTCGGTCACAACTACAAGTTTTGATATGGTTGGAATAAATACATTCAAACAGCAAAAATTTTCTCTGTCCAATACAGTCCTGATCCGCCAATTTTCCAAAAAATTCCAGTCCAATCCAGTCCTGAATCTGCCAAAATGATTTCAATCCTGATCAAAGATGGCCATGGAACCGGAGTCGACTCCGGCAGGTTCTCCACTTTTCTTTCAGGCCCGAATCCGGAGTAAAAAATTTGTGAAAAACCAGACACAGATCCGGAGTCACTTTTCAATTTCGACAGTAGCAGGAGTTTGCGCGATCATTTCTTAAGTAATACCATGAGTAAATTTCGCTTGGATAATGGTAGGCGGCAGTATTGAACATGATCCGATTTCCGAATCGCGATCCAATCGGATCCTGCAATTCAGAACCGGATTGGACTGGATTTCGAAAAAACTCCGCAGGATCAGATATGGATATCCAAACTATGTATGTTGATCACTGCAGTAAAATGTTCAATCACAGTTTTTATTCGGATATAAACCGGATTGGATCAAATATTTGTACAGCAATACCGGATTACGATCGGACTGGATTACACAATGATAATATTCGACTGGATTACGTAGGATTGCAAAAATCTCCGATCCGTTCAACACTAGTAGCCCGAGTCTGAACAGGTGTCCGATACTCAAATTTGAAAGATTTCCGGACCTGGATTCAAAGATTTTGGAGAAGGAGCGGAGTCGGAGTCTGAAAAAAATGACTCCGGCCACCTGAGATGAGCGGACTGCCAAATTTTGCAATCCAGATCCAGTCCTGACTTTTTAAATCTCAGTCCAAGTCGAAACACCGTCCAAAATTTTTTTGAAATGTAAAGTCCAAGTCCGAATGAAGTCCAAACAATTGAAAAAATGCAGCCTTTTCACAACAAAAATGCCGCATCTCTCTTCCATAAACTATGTCCAAATCCGGTCCGATTCCTAAATTTTGAAGAGATTTACAGTCCGGATCCAATCCAAATGCCACAAAATTTGCTATAGTCCGGACCCTGCCCAATTCAAATTCAGTCCAATGCTCATCTCTTCCGGCCATCTCTGGTCTTGATCGGAACTCATCTCTGCCATCTGTCTCTAATAATTTTCATTAACAGTGCCCTGTCACTTGTAGCAGTAAAGAGTGCGTTTCCACGGAGACAAGAAACTGCAATAGATTTTGCGCGCTTCTCCTGGCCAGATGGATCACTGCATCCACTATGGACTACTGCCATTGCGTAATGTTGCAGTTGAGCGAAGAAGCCAAAATTTTAATTTGTGTACCAATAATGAAAAGAAAGTGCTTGTTAGTACTATGTGTGAGTTGCACGCTACGGGCCTGGGCTATCCAGTGCCAAAATTTTTACAAGTGTTTACAGACAGAGCAGAGTGCTTGTTGATTGTTGTTCATTCATTGTTGAATGCGCCACTTAAAGTACCAATGTTTTGCCCACTTCTTTTACTGTATGAAACTTTGTATGTCTTATAACATAATTTTCAGATGTTTATGATTAACTGAATTTATCAGTGGCCCATTGTGAAATCGCTTTCTGAAGATCAGAAAGATTGAATGGCACGCTTGTGCACAGTAAAGTAACGTTTCAAATAAGTGTTGCTAAAAAATATTGTTACAAAGTAGCTTGGAGTCCCTTGTTAGACCAACTGTAAATAGGACGTCATCCTCATGTCATATGTTAAACACATTACTAGTTCAGCAGTGATTTTATTTTATTAGTTAAGTTTTTTATAGCAGTACAATTTTTGTAAAAATCTTAAGTTAGCCTACTGGTGAACTGACTCTAATGGGTTCGAGTGATTTGGTGTATAGTAAAAAGTCCAGCATTCATTGTGCGTAAGAATTTGAACAACACATGAATTCATTAGGCAACTTGCAGTGTTGAGTGTAAAGACGTAATTATAAAATATATGTACACAAATTTCATTAATATAACACTGTTGATGGTAGGCAAGCAATGTGTAGAGTTGAAAGATATACAGATGGATAAGTGAGTTATGAACATTTCAGATATAGCAACGTACTACAAAAGCTTTAACTATAAAAGAATCGAGTAAGTAATTGGTACATGAAAAACCAAATAAAGTTATTTAATGAGTGAAGTAGGTCTAGTAAATAATAGGTAATAAGTACAGTAAATTGGTCTAGTGAAAAAATAACAAGTAACACATATTGTCATGACATATATCTACTTATTACACATCCACATTGTCATGTTACAGGCATAATCCTCCACATTAGCTTTAAATAATTATGGGCCTTTTGTCTGCAATAAGCATTGCAAAAGCAAAGTAGATGTTTTGCTGCCATTGCCAGTATGGTTAAAAGGAAGAAAATAAAAAACAAGCAAAAACAAAACTAAGAAATACTTAAAGAGTTGAGAAACATGCAGATAAAGAAGTGAGGTACATAAACCATGAATGGGTGAGAATTAAGCAAATAGTGATGCAGGTTAGGAAATGGAAAGCCATGCCAATATAAAAAGAGAATGTGGATAGATTATATGTATGATGTGAAACAAAAGTAAAATTGATAGAATAGACCATTAAAGTACTGAGGTTTTCTACAAAGTTCAAACATTTAAAGTTGCCTGAAACAGTAAAAATGTTTTTCAAAATTTTTTGTAATATCTAAAGCTTTGGGCTATTGAATGTGATTCAAAAACATTTTATAGGCAAGCTTGTGTAGTATAGCCCATTGTTCAGTTTAATTTACCACATTTGTCAAACCCACAAAGAAAGCTCACTATGATAAACAAAATAAAACAAACAAGCATAAAAAATACAAACCATAAGCACAATAACAGACAGATTTCCGAGTTGACACAAGATTAAATCATTGTATTTTATCAAACCTCAATCGCAGAATAGCATCACACACAATGGCAGACAAAGTTATATCCCAAGTATATTGATATCATGTTTGCGTCTCTCCCAGGGTACCTAATATGACTAGGTGGTTTTGTAGTGGGTCTTCTATTTTTGCTTAGGAGGTATAATTTATATTTCTTCTCAAAAGAATATAAAAGGTTATACAGGTTATACAGTAGAATGTGTTTAATTTGTGATCATTTAATTTGTCAATTCGCTTAATTCATTACTTTTCGTCAATCCTAGCAGAATTCCTATCTTTTGTGTACATTTCTATTGGTCTAATTTGTTAATTTGCTCAATTCGTCGCCTCTTTCTATCCCTTAGAAGCGTTTGGTTCACAGTTTCACTTCAAATTTATACACAAGGTGCGAAGCGCGACCCGGCTCCCCATTGAGAGAACGTGAAAAGTCTTTGAAGTTTATTAAAGGTTTAAAAGGTGTTAGATTAAATGGAGGAGTCTAGATAGAGTAGAGGAATTAATTGTTGTATTCAACCATAACATCATACATAAACTTATATTTTACTGCAAATAAAAGCACTATGTATACGAGTTACTATGATAAAGTATACGAGCTTCTGTGATAGAGTTTTCACCTCTATGCATAATTCGTCACTTCACCTAAATCGTCACTTTTTTCTAATCTCCTTGAAGTAACGAATTAGGCAAACTCTATTGTAATTTTAAATTTGGATCCAAACATTCACGAATCATAATCTCTGTATAAGCAAGATATTTTTGTCTAGTAGCAAATCTTTTACTGGAACTATATATTCTTAAGATGTTTTTTTGTCTAGTATAATAAATGTGAATGTATATTGTTCAGGTTTATGAACGTTTTCTGATGGTAGGAAGCTATGCTTGAAATGATTCATCGTTTAAACTTGTAAATGTCATTAAAATGTAGAATTCTAAGCGATGCATACAGTTTTTTCTCACTTGGTCTATTTTCAGTTAATACTAATATGCTTACAAAAAACGAAAAAAATAATGCTGGGTTTAACTACTAGACTAATTGAGATACACACAGAACTGCAGATTATTTTTTTTCATGTTTTATACAGGTGATATCTAATATTTGGAATCATGTTATCAGTGGTTGCATAGAGCTATAGCCTAAGTCAGAAGTAGGGAGCCTGTATGCAAAATGTGGGTCACATGCACAATTAATACGGCCCACATCATAATTTCCACTACCTAAGTTAGAATACAACATCATGTCAAAATGAAAGTCCATGACAAGCAGACATATATGATATAGACAGTAACTCCAAAAAAGTCTCTCTTGCTCTATTGCATAGTTTTCTCTCCTTACTTTCATTTGGAAGATAAAAGTAAAATTTCAAGAAAAAATTGAAGCTTTGCCTCATCCCAGCAATGTTCCAATTCATACAGCCTGTGATAGTAAATAGGTTCCCCTGTCCTGGCTTCTGTGATCACAAGTGATCCAACCCATGTGATGTCACCAAATTGTTTAGAAGCATGCTCGCATTTAGGAAACAGTTTTAATTTCTCTATTTTAAAAACAGATAGGTTAAAAAGGAAACATGATTTCATACTTACCTATATCAACTTGTTAATTAACAACTTGTTAAAGAACATGCTAATTAGGTTAGCTAAAACCTGTTTGGTGAATTGGCTTTTTTTATTTTTGTGGATGTGAATTAAGAATCAGATGCATTTTTCTATAAGATATTCAGCTGGTTAAACAGAATAAGTTTACCACTGGATGAAACTGGTTAGGAGTTTTTGTTGTTTATGATTCATTCAAAATGATGTTCAGTAGAATGTTTCTGGAATGTGGTTTTATGCATCCATATCAAATTGAGCACTTGAGATGCTTTCTACAATATAAAGTTTATATTCTCCTGTTCCACATTCATTTAATGTTTCATTTTATATGCAGGATGGAAATATAAAATTTGTTTGTTTTAGTCAGCTGGTCATACTTGAACTATGTTCCTTATGTTAGCATGTAGGTTTGGCTTGCTCCTTATTTGCTGCCTACAAGTTTTAATATTAAGCTGAATCAAACCTTCTTAAGATACACTTTAATATAATGTCATAGGGCATATCTATGATTATATATTTACACTTTAAGAAAATTAGTTCTTGCCTTTAAAAGCACAGAAGCAGGTGTATAAAGTACCACTATGAAAAGATTGGCTGTTGCTAGTATGATGTTCTTGCAGCAAATATAGCACCAACAAATAACACAAGAGTTTTTCATCAGATTCAAAATACAGTGACTGTTAAAAGATGGAGTGAAGAAAATTAGACACCGAATCAGCATCAAAAATCTTTTCATATGAATTTGCAACATAAGTGCTTGTAGAAAAAAACATTTATGGGGTCCCTATGTGAAAAGGAAATTATGCAAAACCATTTCAAATTTTTCACAATGAAATGTACTTTGAACTCACATATATTCACCACATTTGTGTTCTCTTTTTCCTTCAACATCGAGTCATTTTTTTATAATTTCACAAAAACACTGACATTTAGGCTTAGGTTTCTGGTAACGTCTTTTTGATATTTGGTTATAACACATTTTTTAATGGCAGAGAATTTATGCATTAGCCACGGAAGTGCACAGTTTTATCTAAATTTGGTTTCTTAGAACTTTTTTCTATCTCGTGAAATTTAAGTGCAATCTTTTATTGTTGTCTATTACATAAGTTTTTGCATTTTCATGATTTGGAATGTAATTTTTGGTATATTAAAATAATGTTACCAAATGCAAGTGTTGATAAATAAAGCTTGAGATATGAGTGGCTTTTTCATTATGCTAATGTTGCAACCTCTCCATTGGCGTTGAATTGATTGTGTGATTCACCACGAATGGGATGTGCACGAAGAACAACAATGTATATGTGTGGCATGAACAAGCAATAATAGAGTGATCATGGCATGTGAACTCTATTGTTGCTTCCTGCCACAGTGCGAACTTTTGCGCATATGCCGCTCGGGCTTTTTCGATCGCAACACTAGTAAACTGCTTAATTTAGTATAAACAAGGTCACTGCAAGCCTAGATGTTCTGTCTTCTCTTCTCATCAGATTTACACATAGTGTCTTGCATAATCTTATTGGATTAGATAGTAATATGCAGTTAACAGCAGAATAAGCAGTTAAAAGTTTTACTCTTCTAGGAAGTAATCTATCTTATTTATCCTAACAAATTCTTTTGACAGTACAACTGATTTTTGCCATTGTGGATCAGATAAGTTCAAACGAACATTTTGTAGGCTATAGCCCTAAATCAACAGGATATAAAACTACTTGTGGCTTTTAGTGACATTAGGCACTTGCATGGCATAGTTCATAATATTCGGCATGTCAAAGGCAGAGCATTTGTTGAATCACCTTTGATAAAAAAAGTTGTTAATTTTGTGTTTAGTATAGCATGCCTGCTATAACATGTTTTTCACTGCAGCATTCTGTGAGTGAGTTGTTTGTATCGAATTTTTTCTCTTGATTGAAACATATGCCTGCAGCACCACAGATAAGTACTTTCAGCTCGAAATTCTAATGACTATAGATCAAAACAATTATGTTAATTTGTAAAAAAACTGAACTGAATGACACTGAAGTTGTTGGTTGTTTTCCGAAGGTTTACATCATAGAAAAAGTGTCTAGTAATTTTGATCAAAAATGAAGGGAAAAAAAGGTAAAAAGTCACGAAGCCCATCTCCAAAGAAAGTAGAAGGTGATGTGAAGCATGAACCAGAAGTAGAGGGGGGGTTAGGTCTTGATGGACAGATGATGACCAAGAGTGATGCTAATTTGTTTAACCCCAACCAGGTACTTGGTGCAGAGTCTGAAACAAGTTTGCCACCCACCAACCTTTATATTCCTGATGATGCTTCCTCAATTATTGAAGAAGTGGGGACTGAGTTTGTGCAGAAAGGTGTTACTCTTTCTGAAGATCTTATTGCTGAAGGCTTGTCCAATCCTGGATACTCGTCATGTGGGACAATGCAGGTTTACCTGAACATTACCTTGGCTGGATATGAAATGGAAAACGTTGCACTGCTAGGCAAGTATGTGCACCTCCAGAAAGTCAGTTTGTCATATAACAAACTGACTGACTTGTCACCGTTAAGCAGCATGAAATCAATGGTAGAGCTGGATGTTTCACACAATGACCTTAAAGACTTGCTAAACTTTGATCCCCCACGAAGCTTGAGAGTTGCCAATTTTTCCCACAATCACATTGAAATTTTGCCAGATTTGTCTGAACATGGCTATTTAACTCATCTTGATGTGTCCCACAACAATATTTCTACAATGCAAGGTTTGCAGAACTGTGGATTTCTTCTTCATCTAAACCTGTCTTCTAACCAAATTTCCAAAATTGATGGCGTTGGAGGATTACCATTGAGGCACCTGCTTTTGGCTAATAACAACTTGCTTGAAATAAGTAACCTTGATGAAAACCTTGAGCTGGAGTTGCTAGATCTGCCTGGTAACAAAATCAGCGTATTGAGTGGTTTGCGCGGAAATGCTAAACTGTACAGTCTGAATCTTTCAGACAACCAGATCACTGATTTGGCCGAAATTCAACACATTGAAGCGATTCGCAATTTGAGAAAACTGAAGTTCACAAACAATGGAATATGCCAACTTGAAGATTATCGCAAGTCTGTAATATTTGCCATGCAGCAGTTGACTGAACTGGATGGGCATCGCGTTACTGTCGAAGAAAAGGTTGCTGCAGTGAATCTTTTTGATCCACCACCGGAAGTGCAAGCAGCTCTGGATCATATCACACACACTGTGTATCGCTTTCTTCAGCCAAGCAAAATTTACGAGAGTACGCTGCCAAGCATCGAAATGCCGTATCCGATGCTGGTGTTAACCGGACCACAGGCGTCTGGAAAGCGAGAACTGGCACACCGGCTCGCTCAGGAATTTCCAGACTACTTCGGTTTTGGTATCTCGCATACGACGCGGCTGCCTTACCCAGGCGAGCAAGATGGCAAAGACTATCACTTCGTTGCTCCGGAACATTTCCAGGCCCTCGTACGTCAAGGATGCTTCATTCAGACGTTTAAGCACAATGGCCAACTGTATGGTTTGACGCTCGATGCGGTCGAATGTGTTGCCAAAGAAGGGCTGGCCTGTGTTGTCCACATGGAGATAAACGGAATCCGCACGTTGAAGAATACTTACTTCGAGCCGAGGTACGTGCTGATCATTCCTGTCTCATTGGATGAGCACAGGCGGCGACTGGTCGAAAGAGGAACGTACCGGGAAGAGCAAATCGACTACATCTTAAACGATCAGAGAGCCAATTACAAGGCCATTAACCAACGCCATCCTGGCTTTTTCGACATGGTTATCAACAGCGACAAATTGGCGGAAGCGTACGACAGGCTCAGACAGCTGGTCATGGACTACCTTGGAACGACCGATCTAACATCTGGCGAAGCTGACGCTGTGCAACCGCGACTGTCAACCACTGAGCACAAAGACGAGACCGGAACTCATCAAACCTCCTTGTCGGCGAATATGAGACGCACTTGGTCCCGTCCTTCCTTTCACGGCGACTCTGGCAACGGGGTGAACGATGCGACGTCGGCTCGAAACAAAGCGAAACTGGAATCACGCAAAACGCCTGTAGAGGAAGCGTCTTACAGAAGGAGACAAAATGCCGCGAAAGAAGCCGTCGAAGGATACTCGCCCAGCATTTACGACGAGTTGTTTGGCAGACCTTTGGTTCCGATGACCGCGCCAGGCATGCTGGAAGGCAGTCCGTTGGCTCAAGCTGCGTCTCTTTATCAAGACCCGTCGTTCGCGTCGTCGCTTTATCCGAACGTGAGTGACAATCGAATCAACCAAGCGAAGGCATTGCAGAATCTAGACATCTCAGACGAAACCAAAAGCCAATCGTCGGACAGTTCGAGTCAGTCCAGAGCGGCAAGCTCCGGTCTTTCTGGCCTCTCCTCTGCTCGAGGATTTTCGGATCAGGAGTCGGGCAAGTTGGCCAAGACTGGCTCGAAAAGTCACGATAAAGCTCCAACTGATATCAAAGAAGAACCACTAGACCTCACTGCTCTCAGCGATGCGCTTGAGTCGTTGAAGGGGTCTCTTAAAGACACGTCTCGTACGACCACCCCACTTGGACCTCGGCTCATGCAGAATGACCTTGATGTTTGGATGGATCAGTCCGTTTCTGACAGAGTCGGTGCCAACACCAAGCCTGTCTTACCGCCCATACCTACAGGCGGTCGGTGATTTTGGCTGCCGTTGCGAACGATTTCCATTTGTTTATTTTTGCTCATTCGAATGAAATTGTCTGCCTTTGCTGCACTTTAAATTTACTTTTAATGTTGATCTGAGAACATTTCGTGAAGTGTTTGAGATATTCTAGTACAAAAATTAGAGAGACGCCGTACGATGTGACTTGCTGGCCGTATTTCAGATTCTGATTCAGAAATGTGGGTAAATAACATTTGAAAGTAAGCTTTATTGCATACACAGTTTTTTCTTTCCCTCTTGTTGTTTGCATGTCGCTGTACTCGCCAGCTTGCAGCCGGTTTGTGCTTCGCTTGCGTGGGCGCCAAACTTACCGACAATGTGCTTCGGTAAAAAGTTGGGAAAAGCAGAATCGAATGCTTTGTGTTCAGTCAATCTGTAAATGCAAACTGTGATTGTACTATTCACAAGCTAAACAACGTACAGTATTACTTTTACTTAGTTTAAAGCTGTAGGACGTTTGCTTGAAACTTATTTTCTGGATTGAAAAAAGTACGTTTTGCTTCTATCTTTATTGGTCGTGTCCTTGGTGTCTGAGCATGTTTTTTAGTTGTTTTTTTTTTCTCTTGAAACAACAAAAAACCGCAGTGTTAGTTGTCTATTGTGCATGCTAAAGCAATGTAGAATTTTCGCCATCGTTGAATCGATGCGAGTTGTTTCATGTGGAACCCCCCTGTCCGACGGCTACCCTTTCTTGGTGAATAAGAATATCTTCGGTCAACTGCTGGTGGCTTAAGTCGATGTGTGTGCGTGTAAAAATTTCACACAAGTTTGTTCGGCCCGCTAGCCTACTGTAGTTCTACTGCTCGTGTGCTTTCATCTTTCTCGTTGTTTGTAGCTTTCAGACGACCGACGGAGTTTGACACCGGGCGTAAGATGCATTTTTTGTCCATCGCCCTCTCCCGCTGATGCTCAAGTGATGCGTTATTAAAGTACTGTTACTGCACTGCGTTACATGATATTACTCCGTTTTTTCTGCCGTTCGTTTCATTTTACAGTATCGCCTCTCACGCAGAGCAACACTTTCACATTTTATACGACTTGAACAGATCGAGCGTCCTTTCCAAATGCTTGCGTATTGCTTACTTGTAGATGTTAGGGGCATGCGCGGTGATGCCGAAAACCACGTGACGTTGACGCATGGCTGACAACAGCAGTGATGGCGCGGAGGCGAAGCAAGATGCCGACGTGTCAAGATCAGTTTCTGTGGCTTCGGCCCACGTCTCGCCATCCAAAAAGGCTGTGTCTGGCCACAAAACAACCTCTGCTGTCATGGAGCGAGGAGGAAAAGATACGGAAGCTCAGTTCGCCAACGTAACAGTCACCATTGCTGTGGCGTATCCGAAAGGTCAGACGATTCAAAACTAGTTTGGAAGTCGCGTGTTGCTGTTGCGACAACTAGGGTAAAGGTGTAATTGATTGATGCCACCGGCATAAACATCAGATGCGCTTTCGTGAGTGTATTGCATCTAACATTTGTTGAGTTTAATTGTAGGAGAGTTCAATAGGTTTTGTGGTTGTTTGTAATCCGTCTCGCTCAAGAGCAGGAGTCCCGCTTTTTGGCTACATTGCGATAGAGGTGCGTCGCAGGACAAAGCGCACCCTCCCGAACCTTATCCTGACTTTCTCACGTCCACATGTATTTTTTCCGGGTATTAACATGCTTGTGCACTGTGCGGCGTTCTAACCAGCACTTCGTAAAGTCGAAAAATATTGTTGCCACAGCTAGCGATGACCACAGCCGTCTTTTGGAAGAGCTGGTGAAGAAAAACCGGCGGACCGTGGACGCGCCGCGAGCGCACCAGTACTTGCACTGCGAGTACACGGTCGCCCCGTCGCACGAACGCACGCTGACCGACGTGGTCACGTACGCCGTCGCGGCCAAGATATTCACCGAGACCGACTCGCGAGTCGTCAAAACCTGGGACACGGGAGACCACGCCTGGGTCGCGTGGATGAACAGGTTTTACGTTGTTCTTAATCAGGGTTTCCCAACCTGGGGGTACATTTGCCTATCCGATTGGGCGCAAGTAAAGTTAGCAGCAGATGAGAAAAACATAATGCTGAAAGGGTACATGCTCATCTGTCGGAATGCTGAAGGGGTGCATGGCAAAAGAAAGGTTGGGAACCCCTGTTCTAAATAATGGCCGTAAATGTGCACTCCTTACTAAATGAGCAGCACCTGCAGCAACTATCTCCGCAGCGTACTGACGCACTTCGTATATGGCGCCATGCATCAAGCGAGTCTTAAATGTTTGACTGCGAAAGCTTCAAAGAATAATAGAAGCGTTTTGTAAGTAATGTTTAATCTTTCCGCATGGTGGTAAACCTTTTTTGTGGGGGCGTGGATTTTGAAAATTCAATTTTGGGGTACAACGGGCTGATTAAGAAAGTTGAAAATTACTGCCTCTAATCGAGTGGCTCTCAACCTATTTCAGGTGGCGCACCACCTGGTGGAGCATTGGTGCTGCGTACCCTCTGTTCCAGAAGAACTTAAATTGCTCAAACGTACTTATGATCACTAAAACACACTGATGAATTACTGTACCAAAAAAATAATGTTATGGCGAAGGTTGCAATTGTTTCTTCTCCACAATCTGGTCGGTGCGGGACACAGCGTTTCTTATTTAACGCGCCCTACATTTTTGTTGCGAAATGGTGCGCAATATTCTCGTGCTGTTTCTCCCTTCACGCCAATAACTACGAGGAATGATAGATCATACCCGACGTTTTCACGTTGGTAAGGAACAGTGTTTTACCAACGTTTTTCGCTATCCGGTTATCAGAGGTGATCACGGAGCCGACGTAGACTCAGGCGGGAGTTTATACTTTTTACTGGGAGCGGAGAAGAACCCGAAGTTGGAATTATAAATATAAATCGTAGCTGAAGTAGGAGTGAGATTTTAAATTTTTCTCTGGAGCCGGACAGTAACTTCTGTTAAATTAAGGCGAGAACAATTGATGGTTCTGAAGTTTTCCTTGTTTTTAAGTCTTTGGAGCGTAAACACGAGTCTGGGTGTAAATTTTCAATGAGTTTCGCAGCAGGAGCTTGAGTCGCTTTTGCCGGAGCAGGAGTCCAAAGAACATGACACCGATCACCTCTTCCGGTTACCTGAGGTCAACGTGACAAAGTCAGGTGCAATTTATCTACCAGCCCTAAAATGACATTTTCTTGTAATGGTGTATGGCAGATCGCAGGTAACCTGACAGTTTAAAATTTTCATGGAACACTGCTTCTTGTCAACGTTAAAAGCGGAACGCGACCTACCATCCACCAAAGAGCCACGTCACAATCATATTTCCCGACAATGGCGGGTAACTTTGGCAATTTACTTCAAAATAGCAGCTGTTCAACTTAAGCAACCGCGGGTAGCATGTACTTATAGGACGATCAACATTGCATACGGATTTGTGTAATGTTCGACAGTTGAAAGAATAAAAGACTCCATGAACTCATCTCACCCGAAGGTTGTTCGCGTACGACTGGGAAAGCCCTTGCGTGACACTAGTTGTGGTGGGCGCGCGTACCAAAGGTTGAGAACCGCTTCACCTGAACTTTCTCGTATTTCCCGGTGCGTAGCGCAGCATTCTTTGTTTGTAAGCGTCGTGCTTCTCCTTTCAGCCACCAAGTGGACATTTCGACCAGGAACCTCATGAGTCTTTACAACCACACGGTTGACGTCACCGTTTGGGATTCCAAGGACAAAGTTTCGGTCAAGGCGCGCACGGACAGACCTAAAGCTTTCAGGTTGCCCTCTATCAGCGAAGTCGACTTTCCCGGCCGAGGAGTGAGTGCTCGTATTAATATTTTGGGACTTATGTCGCTCTATTGGTTTGATAAGCAGTGTACGTGAAAGGTGTGGTTCGTAGAAGACTGTGAAAAATCAGAAAACCGGGTACTCAGTCGCAGAGCGCAGTTACTCTGCTTGGAAATCTCATTTATTTAAACCCCCCCGATACTTTTTTCCATCCAAACAGTTTCGGCTCTGTCGTTAATCGAAAGTGTTTTTGTTTCGACTACCTCATGCACTGTCGCGTTGCTAAAAATATGTTTATCCGGCAATTCGTGCTTTTACGCATATCCGAAATTAACCGCGTATTTCAAAATTGATTTTGCTTTGGTTGCATTTTTCATACTACTACGCAAATGCTACAACAAAAGAACGTGCGACAATTTGAACCATTACTTGCATTATATTGTTAAGCGACTGCAGCAAACGGTATATCATCGACGTACGTAGGAATTTCGGCATATGATAAAATCTTGGATAAACTCCCAAAGTCGATTGTGACATCCCGGTTTGCTTGTAAGTAAAAAATAACAGACGTGAAATACACGCATGTACGTCAGTAAACGTACGAGAATTTGTTTTGGGTTGGAAATCGGTTTTTAGGGATTTTTGACGCGTGTGGGAGGCAGAGGTGACCGGAGTTACTTTTTCAGACTCCGACTCCGCTCCTGTTCCAAAATGTTTGAATCTGGGTCCGGAAAATTTTCAAATTTGAGAATCCGACTCCTGCTCAGACTCCGGCTACAATCATCGATCCAAGCGATATTTACCCATGTTTTTATTTAAGAAATAACCACTCCTGCTTCTGCCGAAATTGACTCCGGGTCCGGTTTTTCACAAATTTTTGACTCTGGGTCCGAAAGAAAAACGCAAAATCCTGCCGGAGTCGACTCCGGCACACCGGATCCACGTCCACCTTTGGTGGGAGGATGTTCTCAGTTTTTGCTGCAGTGCAACGTCGCGCAGTTCTTGATGATAACTTGCCTTTATGATAACTCCGGTTCCTGCGAATGTTAGCAACACACAGTTCGAAATACAACGCAGACGGGTAGATGTTTTCCCGTCATCCAAATAAAATAGGCGGCTGCCCGTTGCCACTGACGAAAGTGTTTCTCCACCAATCGTTATCGTGTTTTATGGAGTTGTTCACTGGTATAGGGTCTCGGTTGCGTCATTTAAATGTCTCTTGTTTCGTTCAGGTGCAAGCTGTTGTTGCTAAGCAATCGAAAAGCTGGGAAATGCTCCAACCGCGAGACTCGGTGATCGACACTCAACAGTCTACTGTAGAACCCGAGCCGGAACCGGAGCCGGAACCTGAGAGGCGCGAGACGCCAGTTGTCCAGAAAGAGCTGGAGGAAGCTGACCAACAGAAGACCGCCGAACTTAAGACCAATCGCCACCAGAAAAGGTAGAGACTTGATATGCAGCTGCAGTGGTGCAATAATTATCATAATCTAGAGCTGAAAAGTACCGTTGCCACATGACGTCGTTTGCTAAGCTCAATGGCGCCTTTAGAATTTTCGACTGAGCAATTTCGCAAAGTTGCGTGTGAATACGAGTCTCTTAAATGTTTCCATTTTTTGCCTATTTTATTATGAAATAAGCATTTGCGGTTATGTGTAACGGAAAAAATGTGTAAACGACCCTGTGGTCGCTTTTTACGTTACGAGATAAAAACTCCCCAAAACCGCTCTTTGTAATATTGTTGTTTTTCATAGACGTGTGCGATGCAGGTTGTTTGGGCGCTTTAAGCAAAGCCCTGTCAGCAGTGTTCCCTCTAATAAAATTTTACACTGAGCAAATATTTATTTTAGTGCGCATGCGATTGCCCAACCACGTACGTAGACACACAAACAGTGAAGCGTTTCAAGCGTTACAACGGTTATGTGATATTTATATACGATATTAAATTCCGAACGTTGCAAGTGCGCGAGAATGAGATTTCGGTGAAAATGGTTGGTGAGAAAGTAAGAGATGCGTAGTTGCGCATCTTAGAGGAAACACTGCCTGTCAGGAATGTATGGAACGTCTAGAAAATTTTGTTAAAATTATGTGAAAGGTGCTTTCAGAGCAAAAATTGTGGACAGACTTATCAGCTTCGTCAAAACTAAATAAGCCTTTAAAAAATTTATTTTCGATTGAAAATTGATTAAGAACAATCCGAAAAGTCTCAAAATAAACCATGAAAAAAAATTTGAAGACTTTTCTATGTTTGATGAAAAGTTTTTTGTGTGGTTATAATTAATTTATTAGCATTTCCACTGTTTCTGAAAATACTCACTGGATTATTCGAGGTGTGGTTGGTATAGTTATTCAAGAGACGAGCGTTATTAGCCTGCGTTTCATTGAGCTTTAACGAGCGTGATAAAACGTTCAGCCAATTAATCGTGATTTGCGAGCGCTTTTGCTCCATCGGCGTTGTGTGTTCTGCAACAGTTGCGGTGGGAACAGATCTAGCGCCGATGTTGCTTTCTTCCAATTGCAGAATACGAAGCTCTCTTGTTCGCTTGGCAGGCGTCGACACTTCCGAAGAGGAGCAAAAGCGTCTGAACGAATTGCAAAAGCAGCAGGTGACTGATTTTTGTTGCAACGGGAATTTAGACATCAGCGAAATAATTTCCAGTCAAACATACGTGTTTAGAAAGAAACTGTCGCCGTTTCTTTCAGGACTTTCGTTTCGCTGTGTCGTTGCGCCAGGAAAAGTTTTTACATCCGCGGATGTTCCGGGGTTTGAGTTTTTTTATATATCGTTGAAGGTGCGATAACCGTTCTGTACTTGAGATTCCGTTTGCCGTTTTTAGGTACTTTGTCTTGAGTTCAGGAGTCATGCAATAATGTTTTGCAGGAGAAATTGGTCTTTTTTGTTCGTTTTGTATGATATTCTACCCGGATGTTAATATTTCTGTGTTTTGCACCAAGCTCTGCTACAGATTTTGTAGGGACCCATTGGAACAGGGTCCCATAATGCGGACATTTTGAGCTACGACCTGTTTTTATAAACCCTACCACCCGTAGTTTCACTCACTCGACCTCAGTCACAAGAGCAGCACATATCTACTGCTAACGCTTAAACACAAAATAACCCACCCTTGAGCTTCAGCACCACACAATTGAAGCCACACTTGTTTCAAGTGACGCAAGACATGCCACGAACTGAATAAAAAATAGGCTGGCGAGCCACTTGTGCGCCTTGAACGGCTCCTTGAAGTTCGCGACAAAGGTTGACTGTTTGGAATCGGTTATGAACTGTGCGCTGATTGGCTTCGCGAAAGCGTTACGTAAACGCTTCGATTCTGCTCGGAAACTTACGATTTTTTTCCTACGATTGAATGATGCGTAACAAACAAAACGTAGCTCACGAAGAACTGCTACAACCTGTGAAAGGCAGGGTTGCGGAGTCATAAGGAGTCGGATTCCTAACAACACTGGGAGTCGGAGTCGGTTTTTTTGTCAGACTCCGGATGTCCAATCGGATCATTTTTACATCACACTCCTAAACTGGGTGTTCCTGTTGAAATGGTACAATTTCTTTTGAAACTTTTGTTGAAACAGAGATTTCTTGCTGTGCACCACGATTTCCATCGATTTTAACATCCAAATTTCATTCCCTTTATGTTTAGGAGTCGGGGTCGAAAATTTTGGAAAGGTCAGATTCCGCAACCCTGTTAAAAGGTGTCCAATATTCATCTGTTTTATGTACGTTACCTCGCATGAAGCATGCCTAAGTGGAAAGTACTGCGTATTCACAGCTTAGAAGTGCTCAGGATAGCGATGGTGATACAGCACATGCCTCATGCAGAGACCTCTTGTAACATCCCATTGAGCAGGTCGCTGTAATTCGCTGCTCACGCATTTGCGATCTTATAATGTCCTCTGCGCTTTCTTTGCAACCAGCAGCTGTTGTCTGTGAAAGGTCTTGCTTGCAATGATTCCAGTTCTGTCACTTCGATACATGTTGTTGCTAACGAAAAACTAAAAGAGCTATGCGTCAAAAACTTGAACTATCGCAGTTTTCGGTTAAAGGCAAGAAGAGTTTTTGTGTCAATAAACCTACAGGGTTTCGTTGGTAAGGTCGTGAAACCGGTTTTTATGAAGTGCGCGATTTTCTTCTACTGTAAAGCCTGTATAAAAATACACCAACGCCATTGTTCAATGTTTGTTCATATGAATTTGTCACTACACCTGTCTGGCGGTTTTTTCAAAGTTGGCAAAATGGATCCGGGAGGAAGTGTGGGATGCGGTATACAAAATGAAATTGCATTCAACGACTAAATCAAAGGCTTACACACACAAAAGAAACATCTGCAGCAGTCACACTTGTTCTTTGCGACTACACGCACATACAGCGTTGTTTCCTGTAGTTTGTGATGGTGCTAAATAGAAGCACTGGCAAGGTACCATATTATTCACTGGTGGGTCACTCTGTCGCAAGCTTTATTGCCCCATTTTCAAACTGCACTTTGCCAAATATATCGATCCCCGCAAGTCAGCCGGCATGTCATGTCGTCACCACGGCAGATTCCACGTACGACGATACAACGGCCTGGTCAAGATTAACTCGCGAGCGAAACTCTTTGCACCGTGCAGGCGAAGATGCAAAAGCAACTCGCCAAGAACCGCCGGAAATCGAAGGTGGTTGAACGACTGATGCAAGACAAGAAAAGCTCGGAAAAAGTCGACGCGAAGGCAAAGAGGAAAAGTCCCACTCAGAGGTTCGTAATCTTGCGATGATGCGTGTCACACCCTGAGCACTGTTTCTGACACTGGACCAATTAAATGTGTGTGTGCGCGCGCGCGTGCACCATGAATGTATGTGTTTGAGGTTACGAAAAGTTTGCTTTTTTTCCTGACGCTGAAAAAAAGTAGTTACGATACGGTAACAAAATGCGATTGCTTTCTTAGAAGCGATGAACAAGCTCCTGATACCCCGGATGTTGAGCATCATGACGAAGCTGCTGCAGAAACTCGCGTCAGAAGTCCCGAATTCAAGGACACCGGCAACGCTGCTGCTGGTGCCGCTGAAGACAGCCGTGGTGGTCCGAAGAAAAAGGCGAAGAAAGGCCGTCTGACCTCGAATCGCCCGTCGAAGTCCAGTTCCCGATCGAAACCTGTTACTGTTTCCATCAAGTTGGAGCACTGGTTTTCAGGTGAGGTAAAATTTATTAAAACCAGTTGTTCGAAACAACTGCAAAGACACTTTCAAAGGTTACTTCTAGAGAGCCCTGTGCTCTGTTTTAATGGACAGGTGAATTTGCTTCCACCGCACCCAGTTACCGTGACGTAAACTTCCGTGACGTATTTGTTTGTACGGGAGATGTTTAGAGCCTGGTTTTAAATCGACGACGAGCAAATGTTTTTAACCGAAAATAAATCTCGCACGAGAGATTCTATCAAAACATATTTGTTTCTTGTTGTCACGCAGGCACCAAGACTTTAACCTCGCGCGTGACAGACATGAACGGGAATATCCGCGATGTCCTGGTCACCATCTCTCTGGACAAACCCCTGCTGCCTGAGGAGGTGGAACGGTCACTCAAGCCGCTTGTTGTGCAACTGAAGGCAGTCAAAGATTTGCCCAACTCCCCAGTTCCATACAACCAGTGAGTGCGGCGAGAGAGATGAAAAGAGTAGCTGTTGTGCAGTGTTCCCTCTAATTTTAGGATCTGCGTGTGCGCAAGCAAATGCTCTTGTTCACTTCTTCACAGAAACCTAATAACTTGTGCGCATGGTTGCTGCTGTTGCATTGTTCGATCGTGAACATCCACTGCTATTTGTAATATCTCTAACTTCTCACGCTGATGTCAGTATTGGTTATGTTTGTTACAACTTCAGTTGGATCGCATACAATGTGACAAATTTATTTCTGACAATTAGCAGCAGGCCGAAGCCTGGATGATGCTTCTTGTCTCATAAATAGACGCAAAAATAATGACCTGTAGATCCTCTGCGATTTATGAGCTGTAGACTGTAGACCCTCTACGATTGCAGAAACTAACCTACAGGCAATTGCGACGAAGTAACACTTGTATCACTAAGGCTCAGAAACTCACCGAGAGTTTATCGGTACCAGAAATTGCACGCGAAATATTTTCATTATTTGATTCACTTTCTTTTATCGCAAATGTACCTGTCAAAATATTTTGCATTTGCTTATAAGTAAAACGTATGAACTTCGTGTTTTGCTTTAAATTTCATGCTCTGCGCATATTTGATATAATTTGCAAACTCAGGTTACCTGACTTGCTGAGGAAATAAGAGATGGAACTTTGTGGCCCGTTAATTGTCTTTCTGCGTCTCTGAATATCAGGACGCTTAGGAGGCCTGGACAGAAGTATTTGTAAAGTTTGTTGCAGATTCATAGTATAATTTACATGATATTTTACTTCGTTATTCGGTGTGCGCGCCGCTCAAAATTCTTACGCGTGCACACACGCATTCAGTTCAGAGGAAACACTAGTTGTTGGCAGTGAACTTTTCTACGATACGTAATGGCTGTGCGAAAACTTTCGTGCAATAAAATGGTTGCGCAAAAGAAAGACGCAAAAACTTCATTTAAAAAGTAAGAAACGCAACAATCTTCAACACCTTTTAGATATTTTGAAACAACACCACGCGAAACTGTTTGACGAGGATATAAACCAAGGATCACCGAGCTGTGCGGAATAAAGCAAACCTTTCCAAAATATGTGACCCACTCGCACTTGCGAAGTTCTGACCTCTACCACCGTGCACCAGCACCGCGTTACTGAAAAGACATGGCGACGATAGCGTGAAGAGCGTATTGGTTTGCGGTCACGTGTTTGGTGTCCACCAATAGCCAACCGATATCGCCGCGAGAGTCCAGGCTACGGTTTCGCGTCATTTCCCAATGTTTCGCAAACTCACACTGCACCATAGGTTTATTTAACCGTTTGTTTTGGATTGAAACGACAAAGCTTCTCTCTTAAATGGAAACCCGCTGTGTTGACGCTTCGTGTTTATGTGTCTTGTAGACCTGTGTCAGCTGACGTTTGCCACAGCAGCTTCGAGGCTGCTGGCATTTTTATGGTTTTTCCGGACGTCAACCTGCCTTTCAAGATAAATCAAAAACCGATGTCTGTTTGTGTTGCGATGCAACCGTAATGGACAGCATGGAAACAGCACCAAAGTTTGTCGTTTTGCAAGAGCTAATTTTAAGGTTTTAATTACAACTAACGATCGAATCATGCGAGAGCGGTTTGAACCATGGGGCATGAACAACTGTGAGTTTTGTGAGGTTGCGGTTCAAGAATCGATGAAAATCTTGCGATTTTATCAAAACGATTTATCAAACTTTTGCACAAATGTTCGGTGAAGTATCGACTTTTTAATATTTTGACATTCGTGAGTAGCAAAATTTCCAATTTACATGAAACGAACTTTACTGTTTTTTCAAATTGCGAGATTCGTTTTTTTCACATTATTATTGAAAACACATTTTTAATCTATTTGTTTTTCAATTGAGGTTGTCCAATTTTTCAGGCAAAATCCACGCACCACGCTTCTTAGGGAAACAGTTCTACGTGAATGAATCTTTTCGTCCATTTGCCAAACATCAAGTTTGGAACAGCGATGTGGCAAATGCACGCCACTACGTTTGAAAACACTGGCTTTTAAGCACAGCACCAACCGCAGCCTCGTTCAGGAATAAGATCCATAAGCTGAGAGGAGAATTAGATTCGGATTCGCTTGTTTGCCAGATCGAATCCCATGTTCATGACAGGCCATGATCAAGCAAAAATTTATCGTAAACTGTCAACCAAGCTTTGAAATCGGACATATTTTTGTTTCGTTGTAGATTGAAAGAAACGTGCGAACAAGTATACTGCAAGTATTCCTTTCTCGGCCATCAAACCCACATTACTGCCAAGAGACCACATGGAAAGCACGTGTTCTTCGAAGACAAGCATGTCATTTTGCTGGGTATGCTGTACATTGCGTCACGGTATTTTCAGTAATGAAACTTCATGGCCTTTCGTGTTTGTTTGCTAACAATGTGCAGAAAAACGCCAACAACAGCAGTGGTCGTCGATTTGAAGATGTTATCAACTTTGCCAATGGGTGTTGCGAAACCCAAATTTATTAAATGTCGCTTGGAAAAATATATTCACTAAAATGATGTACTTGCTTTTGATTCTTTTAACTTAACCCCCGCCTATGCACATGCCTCCCCAGAATGCATGAGACAAAATCAGAAGAATGTGTTTTAGTTTACATGTGCGTGTTTGATGAGCAGGGGTGCATCGAACAGCGGTTGCTGGGAAACTATTTCTCTCAGGTTATTTTCTCGTCAGTCGTCAACATTTGCTTTTCTTTTGCAGGAAAGCTCAACGAAGGTGAACTGAGAGAATACATCCAAAGCCAGTACCTGGAAGTAGAGGTTCACGATCGAGACATGAAGGAAGAAGAAAAACCAGCGTAAGTTTTTTGGGGGTCACTGAGCTTATCTTTGTCTGAAAGCTTTTGCTGCAGTGGTTTTTCTGCAAACAAATTAACTAATGTTTGAACCCAAGTCAGACTGAGAGTGTAGATCCAGTGATTTTCTACAAGAATTGGCTTTTACGCATCTTTTTCTAATAGTCACACTGGATAAAATTAAATTACATAGTAGGATTCCATGTAATGGAATCTAATGGAAATTTTTGAACCTTTTCAAAGACTTAGTGTTTTGAGATGGCATTTACCCATCTTCTAGCACTTGTCTCTCAGTAAAAGTCTGTACAGCACGTACGTTGCAACCAGGCAACAGTTAAAAGCAGGTAAGCGAACCGCGTCCCTTCTGGCTGACAGGCGGACACATGCTTCTTTTTTTGTTCTCCACAGAATTCGAAAGTTGTTAGAGGATAATAATTGCAGGAACGCTTTTCAACGATTTTCACCTCGATTCAATCGTCCTCATTTTTCTTTATCGCTCGATGCAAATGCCATCCTCCCTAACCGCTTTCGGGAGCTGATCGTCAGGTCGCGCGAACGAGTTTGAAGCAAGTCGTCCGAACTTGTCGTAACTCTGCGCGCGCAGTGCCTGGTGTCACGTGACCGACAGACAGCACCGAATCGCGGAAGCATCGCAACTGAATCAAAAGTTGACTTTTCCTCCCCTGTTTGTCGCTAGAGAGCCGTCAATTTTCGGCGAAGAGCGAATGGACGAAAAGATATCCGACATCGGAGTAATTAGCGGAAAACGCACAACGTTCAACGCTTTGCAGTCCCGCAAGAAAGCGTACGACCCTTACGGCGTGGCGAAGATCCCGCTGATCGACTTGTTGAAAGGTCAATCCAATATCAATTTGAGGGTGAGTACTTTGGAGTTTTTAAAGCGGCCTGAAGGAAACCGTTGCGTGTTTTACGTGTTTCAGAAAAAAAAAAAAAACATTTTGATTTTTTTCGCAATGCAAGACGTTGCGAGCTGCACGAAGTTAGTCGACAAGAAGCAATTTGCCTGCAGTACGAGGATGAAAAACGCTTTCTGCAGACTGTCCTTTCAATTCTAAGTCTTTAGGAATGTTCACCAGTTCTTGCGCGAAGTCTTAAAATATCGCGCGCAAAATCGAGGTACCGATTGTTCTATTTCGCCTCGAAACCTTGGGAGGAGTTGCGAAAATTTTACGCTGCTGTGGTCGTTGCCAATTTTTTTAAAGATAACCGTTTGTGAACGTTTATTCAGCGATCCACTCAATTGGCTGCTGAAGATGCCAGAAGCTGTTTTAGTGTCGTGGGCATTTGCGCAAAGGACAGTTTAGTTTTGAAAATCAATACTCGGAACCTACGGTCCATGGACGCCCTGAAATTTTCAAGTTTTCTCCAAATACGTTACGCAAACAAAACTGCCACGTTCATAATTTCAGGCACCTGTCGAAGTTTATCTTGCGCGTTTTGCAGCTTGCCTGTCTGAAACATGTTATCAGCGCAGTTGCAAAGCAAGTTTTCCCGGACAAACAAGGAAGTGGCGCAGTGAAGTCTGCGCGAGAAGAATGCCGAGAGCGAAAGACGCAAAGTCAAGTTTCAGTAATTGGATTAAGTTATTGCTGAGCTAGCGACCTCCTTCACGGAAAACGTCCACGCTGCAACCATTTCAACCAGAGCATTACCAATCAGGACTTGGCAAAAGAAATCATCCTTAACTTTTTTGCCTTACAAAACATTTTGACTGTTATTCTGGGTATGCCCGTTCCATCCCGATGAAATGTTGATGTTGATTGTCGAGCAGCAAACAGAGTATCTTTAAATACGCTTAGAAGCATTAAAATGTTTTGGTTTTTAAGATACACGACGCTGATGTAGCCGTCAGTAGAAGTTGCGGCTTGAATGATTTCAGCCCAATTCGGTTCGGCATGAACGATTTCACCCCATTCCAGTCGACTGCCCAGCAACTGCGTTACAACTTGTTCAACTGTTTTAAGGTCAACGTCAATCCATGCCCTGTGCCTGGGGTCGTCCGTGACCCTACCCACTTTGATGCTAACACCCGCCTTGTGGGCATTCCTGGCGCCGTAGATCGTCCCGAAAGGCTGCCGCAGCCCACTGGCCACTACCTTCAATCGGGTACTGTGCTAAAAGTGCGTTTAACACTCCCATATCCCCTGGTACCGTCGGCCAACGTACCACGCCTTCTTCCGCTGCCTAGCCAGGTAAGTTGTTGATGACGGTCCTTTTCCTTGTTTTTATCATAATTTGTTGTAGAATGGTAATAAATAGAGTAGATTTTAATTAAGCAATACCTGCGAACTATTACATACATATGACTCCGGATAAATTTCGTTTGTGTTCTGTCTGTGCTTTAGAATTGTCCGCTCGCGGCAGTGTTGCGTCGTGGATGGGGTGGGGGTGAACAAAAATCGGGCCGATTTGTCGGCGTAAACATTTGATCGAACAGCAATTCGACGGAAGAGCCATGAGGGACCAGCAACGAAAACGACCAGTGCCTGTGGATGACCTAAGCTGGAAAGAGAACTTGTGTCGCCGATTCGTCTTTTCCCTGAAGCGCCTGGTTGTCAAATTTTGTTTTGGCTGATTCTTGTGTCGCCCGAATGGGCACCTTGAACGTCCTTTTCAAGCAAAAAAAGTTACTCTTGCTCAGAAACCATTGGTCATTAAGAGTTAAGACCCAGCGCGTAACTGACATGGGGCAGAGGGGCGAATCGGCCGCCTGGCAAGCAAAATGTAAAAAGCGGACCTTCACTTAGTTTACATTTCGGTTTTAGTATTCTTTCGGTTTTCAGTATATTGTTGTTTTTTGCGTTGTTCGGTGTATTTTCCGATGGTTTAGGGTTTTAGTCTAGCCATCCACAACCGCATTCACCATTATTTCTAACGCTATTTCTGAATGTTGGTTAGTGGGCCCCCTAGAGTGGCCAGTGAGCCCCATTCTGCTAAATTCCCCTCCCTGGATCGAACCTCTAGTTACGCCACTGTTTTCAGAGGAACATCCACTGATGTTTGCAAATGCAATCAAGCATGTTGATCAAGTTCTTGGTTGACATCATCGTAATCACCTAACGCCTCTTCATTTACGCAGATGTGCACCTTTTCAAGGATGGCGTTCGTCTTCAGCTACAAGAACAAGGAATTTCTGAAGCGAATAGAAAACTTTGTTACCACGACGAACGCTGCCGCTCTGGAACTTGGTCATCTCCCAAGTCACGTGATCCAGGGAGCACTGTCGACGTACAAGCTTACTGTGTAGGAACGACCGCTTTGTGCAGCACTATCTGTCTATAAATAAATCACAATTTTGATTTTATCACAAACAAATCTTTTTAATTAGAAAAAGAAAACTTGAGCGACATGACGTTTGCCGATGCAAACATTCCCAACCAGTTTTTCTGCAAAGTATGCACTTGATGTCATCCACTGCCACCTCTAAATCATTGTCAGCACGCGATCTGAGTGAAGGCATATAATTTGCCTGATTTTAGTGCCAGTGATTTCCCTGTAGTTCTCTTCACTCATCGTTGAAACGCGCTTTTATATTTGAATGTTGCATTGCAGAAAAAAACTGTTGAAACTTACCACTCAGCAGTGCGCCAAAAGCATCTGATTTGTTTATTGTTTTTGTTGTGTACCACTTTTGCTGAGTTCAACTTAGGAATGCGATTGGAAAGCACGCCGAGGTTACCGATGGTTGGTGGCGCCAGACCCGCCCCCTCACCCGAAATTTTCAAAAACATGCTTAGTTGTTTGCTTCCACAGCAAGTTACAATTATTTTGCCTCCACCCCCCGGAAGTAGTGCAACAACAAGTTACAATCATTTTGGCCCCCCTTAAAAAATATCAGCTGGTTGCGGGCTTGGGTGATGCTATCCAGCTATCGGAGATATTGCATGCTGATGCTCTTTATGTTCACCGTGCGCTGGCATTTCGCTTACACCGGCCAAATGTGTTTGTTCAGCGAACAAAAGCGCAGCCAGACGTTGGACATCGTTACCGGTTTCCATGTCATAGACGACAACGTGCACGTCATCGTGCTGGAGGGCCTGAGGGAGGGCGCAATGCAGAGGATCCGCGATGAAGTGCTACCGACTGACGTTGGTGGTAAGTTAGATTCCAGCTTTGCGTTTTACGTTGCGTTTATAACGTTGAGGGTCACTTATCGTTTTACTCTATTTTCTGTGCTACATGACAGTTAAGCTGATAACTCTGCTGTAGCCACCTTAAGTGCTTGAAGCAGCCTGTGTGCATCCGATACTGTTATCTTTTATTTTATGATTTTCTAACAAGCTTTATTAAACTCAGTATGAGATTAAGATTTTGAAAAAGCAGGCGAGTCCAGATTTTTTCAGAAAAGTTGTAAATCGCAAGCAACGAAAAGAAAACGAAAAACTGGATTTCTGCTCAGCGAAAATGTTCAAGTCAGTTATTTCCTTCACCATCGTTGACACACTGTGACCGATTGCGTGTTTTGAACAGAGCAAACGAAGACTTGCTCCTGCGATAAATGCTGTAACCTTCAATGAGTGGTGAATTAAACAAGGAGCAATAACTAATCGTTTCTTTCTACCTCGTTATCCACCGCTTTGCGCAAAACATTCGTTGCAGAAGACGAGATTCTTTCTCGCTTTTTCGACACTTCGACGAGTTTCAGCACTCGACTTTACGCCGGACTCGACGTTGACCTTTGTCGAGTCCGCTTGCACCAAGCAATGGGTGAGATACTCGAGCAGCCACTCCTCTACGTGAGAGACATGGTTCCCAAACCTTGCCTGGAAGGCATCACCAGAGTCAACCAGGTACTGACCAGTAGATGTGAGCGAATGCCCGGTTCCCAGCACCCTGCTCTCCTTGTCTTTCATTTTAAGGCTTATCGCCAACCTTGCTGTTGTGTGTCGCTTTGGTTTTTCCCTGTTGGTCCAACAGCGGCATTACGTGCATCGCAGATGACCAAGATGTCTCGCTTTCGAGAGATTGTCGCGTCGAATCTCTTTCCGACTGCGGAGATGGTGATCTCGATGAGTCGCGAGTTCGGAGTGCCTCTCACTTATGAAGACTTCGAGAACCACCACAAGCCGAGACAAGAAACAGGTGAATTGGCTCGGTTTCGGTAAAAACTCAAACGGTTTTGCGCTGAGCTGCTGAAAAAAAAAACGATTCGGCAAAAATTAATGGTTGGTCACGATGTAACCCGATAGCATCGTGCTTTAACCACTCACCAACTGCATAACCATTCTCAGTTCTTTTTTAAGGTTTGACCTCCGTGGCTGGTAAGACGTTTTGAGGGACCGCGACTATTCTATATGAATATCGAGATGGTCGTAAAGCGAGGTTTCACTGTATTTTGAGAGACCGTTTCGGCCTATCAAAGTGTCCTAAAAAGACCTTTCTAACCTTTTTTATGTCGGCACAGTAAACAATTCAACTCTTTTATAAAAAAAAAAACAGTCACAAAATTTTTTATTCTAATAAAACGTCACATCGAAACGAAGCCAGGTCGATTGTTTCGTCGACAAGTTTGGCGCGTTTTTTGAAAAGGCGCTTGTTACTTCATAGTGGTTGACGTGAGATCACCCTCCCCAGTCAAGCTGGAAAAGCGGACGTGGACCCCCCTGGATAACGTCAATCGACCCTACATCGATCTCTTGAAGCAGCGCTCTGAGAACGGCGACGATCAGCATAACTACGTCATAGCTAATATTGTACGTTGTTTACTGCATCTTAACTGTGCATTATGGAGGTAACATTGCACGTTGCTGGGCAACTCACCGATAAAGTGCTTGGGTTGGGCAAACGCGCGAAAATTTGCTTTGGCTGCGTCGCTACAGAACACGGCGTGTTGATTAATTGGTTTATTGTTTGTTATAAATCCAGTCAAGTTGTTCAGGAAATGCTGAGCCTGTTTCTCGTATCCATCCAACCCCTCACACAGTGCCAGCAATTAAATTACCGTTGCAAGATCGATTCAACACTGAAGTTGCGACAGACTAGGATTCCGATGAATTCTGCACAACAGCAGCGGTGTTTCAATGCTCGAAAAAATTGTTCTATTATTTTATTGTCGCGGCGCCGTACATTAAATCGCTTCAATCCAGTTCCACTGCAGGTCGCCGCCCAAGAGGCGGGGAAGCGCCGTCGCCCTTTGCACCCCTCTGTGCGATCGCTCACCACCGACTTGCTGGCTTTCAACTACAGCACCCAGGCCCTTAACTCCACCGAGCTTGGGAAAGACGTTTTGCGCTCCATGCTCGCTGAAAAGGATTCCAACGCGCGGTAGGATGTTGTTCGCTCACGTTTCTGGTGAAGTTCATTCATTTTCTTGACGGCAACAACGCAACGTATCATATTGTTCGTGGTCTCACTGACATAATACACGTGTGTTGATAGTCATTCATCTCAGTGGTAAGTGGTAGATGCAGTGGTTTTAATAAGATAGAGAAAATTTGAAAATATAGTTAAAAGGTACATTTTTAAGCCCTCGAGTACGTTTGTCCATTTGGTCACAGGCGGCCGTTTAAAAATTCGAGAAGGCGGAAAAATTATCCTGTGAAGAGAACATTTCGAGAAAAACATGTTTTTTCTTATCTACAAAATGTTCAAAAAGCGCCTTAAACTTATCTCAAATGGGAAGTGCTTTGTGCAAATATTTCATGCAAAA